>OFOK01000035.1_pt1 | contig 124591 bp, 125 predicted proteins | sample 1542001 | NCBI WGS metagenome assembly OFOK01 (sample SAMN04209242, study PRJEB22552) | human gut metagenome | biome: gut; material: feces | host: Homo sapiens | place: USA: Oklahoma
TGTTTTTGGTGTTGTGTTTGCTTTAGCATTTTGTGTTATATTTTATTGGTTTATGTCTAAAAAAAGGAAAGTGATGTGACCGTACATGCAGAGCAAAGTGAATCAGGAAGAAAATTTGAATAGAATTATTACGGTTCCTAGATAAGGCTTTTTATGATGAAAACAGTATATCATATGCGGTTATGCATTGAAAATACTGTTCAGTTAAGAAATGCTGTATTTTTTAGGTGTTTTTACCACAGCGTGAGAAGTCACTAATTCACAGAAATTATACAGAATCATACGAGCATTGATTTCCCCGATTAATACTAAATTGACTACTCCAGCATCACCTATTGATCATATCTTTACTAAAGGATTTATAAAAAATACATGTAGAGTGTCGCAACCAACAGAGTGTTCTGATCGTTTAATTTTATGGGCTGAAGAAAAATAGTTAGTAGTTCTGAAAAATGGAATTATTTTATATAAAGGAGCGGACAAATTCTCATTTACAGGGAGCGGAAGATTGAGCTGGATAAAATACCCAGCTCAATCTTCCACATGGAATACATCTTCCACCAGCATATTAAGGGTGATAGGGTAGAGCAATAAAACAGATTAGATGGAAAGGGAAGAGGCACCGTTACATAGGTACCTCTTCTTTTTAAAGAGTTGGATCTTTCCCTGATACAGGAATTTGCATCTCCGGAGCATTGAGCAGTGCTGTGAAATTCTGCTGAATGATTTCCAGAGTTTTCAGCTTTTTCTGTAATTCCTGTTTTTCCCGAACAGTAGAAGTCTGTTCAGATTCAAGATTTTCAATCTGCTTCTGGATTTTATTAGAGCTTGGGATTTTGGTAACACCGAGATCCTGAAGCTCTTTTTTTAGTGAATCGTGGAGCTGGTATTCTGCCTGATGTTTGATCCGGTATGCTTTGGGATTTTTAGCAGATTTGCAATCTTCAATCACTTTTCGGCAGAGACGGTAAGAATCACAGTGTTTTTGAATGATTTTCTGTGTGCTCAGCTCACTGTTAATTTGTATTATTCTCTGTTCAGCCGCTTTAACAGAAGCATCAACGTCAGAAATATGCTGTTGGAAATCTTCATAATTCAGCAGGTTATTTTCGGAAAGATAGTTGAAGGTGCGGGCTGCTTCTTTTAGATTATTTAGTTTTGCCCAACGTTCAAATCCTTCTCGATTGCCGGTTGTAACATACGTGCCGTGACATTTCTATTAAGATCAGGAGTAATCTTGAGATTAAGAGGGAAAAAGGGGAATGCGTGACTCCGTTTGTAGCATTTGGATACAGGAAGACAAAGACAGATAAGCATAAATTAGAGATTGACCCATCTGCAGGCAGTGTAGTACAGGATATTTTTAAGATGAAGCTACGGGGAATGAGTCAGGATGCGATCGCTAATCGTTTAAATGAACTGGGTATTCTTTCACCATTTGAATATAAAATCAGCAGCGGCAGTCATTATGAAACTGGCTTCCGGCAGAAAGAGCAGGCACTTTGGAGTTCTGTTACAGTCCGTAGGATACTGGAAAACGAGGTTTATATCGGAAATCTTGTGCAGGGAAAAAGGACAACACCGAACCATAAAGTGAAGCAGACTTATGTGAAACCGGAAGATGACTGGATCCGGATTGAGAAAAATCATGAGCCACTGGTGAGTGACCGTGATTTTGAAATTGTTCAGAGACTTCTGGGCATGGATACACGTACTTCACCTGACCAAAAGCAGGTATCCAAAACTTCTTTTATCAGTAAAAGAAGCCTGCAAGTTAACAGGAGTGTCCGAAAAAACAATGCGTTCTTTAGCTTATGAGCAAAAAATGATGGTGCGAATAGGAAAAAGAACTTTAATTCACAAAAAAAATTAGAAAAATGGATTGACTATCAAGTGCGGCATTGAGTATTTTATCCTATAGTACCCAAAAAGAGCTTCTTGAAAAGCTCATTAAAATTTGATACTATTAAACGGATGAAGTACCTGTCCATGGGTCAAGAAAAGACAGGTGATCGTCATGGGAAAAGATCTAACAGGCAAAGAATTAGGAAAAGGGTTTACCCAACGAAAAGATGGGCGTTATCAAACACGCATATCACTTGGAGGAGGAAAGAAACCGATATGCCTATATGGTCATACTTTAAAAGAAGTTAAAAAGAAAAGGGAAAATTATTAGAAAAAACAAAATACGGATTAGATATAGACACACACAAAATAACTCTAAATCAGTGGTTTGAAAAATGGATGGAACTCTATATCGTAAATAGGATAAAAAAAACAACAATTCGAAATTATATCGATTCGTATAATCGGTGTATAAAATATATAGGCTATATGAAATTAGCAGATATTCAAATCACGCATGTTCAAAATATGGTTATTGAACTAGCTAACAAAGGCTATAAAAAATCCACTATCCGTTCTACTGTTTCTGTCGTATCCAGCTGTCTTGAAAGAGCTGTAATCGGAAAAATGCTTTTATTCAATCCATGCAGAGGGATTGTTTATCCGGAAATAACGAATAAAAACTTCAAACCGGTCAAAATAGCAGGACAGAATTTGAAACGCATGACAAACGACGAAATCATAAGGTTTTTTGATGTAGCAAGAGATACTCGATATTACGAATTATATATGCTGCTTCTTTTTACAGGAATGCGGATTGGAGAGGCGTGTGCATTGGAATGGAAAGATGTTGACTTTCAAAACAACTATCTCCATGTGTATAAAACAATCAATATTGTCCCTGTTTATTACGATGACAACGGGAACAAACTAGATAGACCTTATTACATCAAGCAAATTACATCTCCAAAAAGAACCGCAAGTATAAGAAAAATCCCTCTATTCAAGGCGGCAGTTGATGCGTTATATAGTTGGCGCGAAAAACAGCTTGCTGACAAAAGAAAGTACAAAAAAAGTGGGGGATTAAAAATTTGTTATTAAATGATTATCCTCAATTGATTTTTACGACACAAGAGGGAAATTGTTTTATGCCGACACAGGCAGAAAAAGAGTGCCGACGGATAACTTCCATAATGAATAATCATGAAAAACAACAGGCACTAACAGAAAATAGGGAATATCATATTTCCAATATTCATCCTCATTTATTCCGCCATACGTTTATTACATTGTGTTATGAATCTCATATGGATCCAGCGTCTATAATGCTTATTTCCGGACATAATGATATTGATATGATGAAACATTATACACATCCGGACTCCGTATTTATTAACAGCGAGTTTAATAAATATACAGGTTATATGCATAATTATTCATTCCGTTCAAATGCAACAATTGATCAGGATTTACAAATTTGGTCAAAAGATGGTCAAATTAGCATACCACAAACGCTGAAACCCTTATAAAATAAGGAGATTTTGATATGAGTAATGAATTAACACCGATGATGAAGCAATATATGCAGACAAAAGAGGAATACAAGGATTGTATCCTTTTTTACCGCTTAGGAGATTTTTATGAAATGTTCTTCGACGATGCTCTCACAGCATCAAAAGAGCTGGAAATTACTCTGACTGGAAAGAATTGCGGACTGGAAGAACGGGCACCGATGTGCGGAATCCCGTACCATGCAGTTGACAGTTATCTGAACCGTCTGGTATCAAAAGGCTATAAGGTAGCAATCTGTGAGCAGGTAGAAGATCCGAAAACAGCAAAAGGAATTGTAAAACGGGAAGTTATCCGTGTAGTAACACCTGGAACCAACCTGGATACTCAGGGACTGGATGAAACAAAGAACAATTACATTATGTGTATTGTCTATATGGCAGACCGATACGGACTTTCGGTTGCGGATGTTACAACCGGGGAATATCTGGTGACAGAACTGGATTCCCAGACAAAACTGATGGATGAGCTTTACAAATTTATGCCGTCTGAGATTGTCTGCAATGAAGCATTTTACATGAGTGGACTGGATTTGGATGATCTGAAAAACCGTCTGCATATGGCAATTTATTCACTGGAAGCATGGTATTTTGATGATGCACTCTGCCGGGAAACTTTGCAGGAACATTTTAAGGTGGCTTCTCTTGAAGGGATTGGACTTTCGGACTATGAATGTGGGATGATCGCGTCTGGTGCGCTTTTAAAGTATCTGGAAGAGACGCAGAAGAATTCCCTGTCTCATATGAGCCGTCTGACACGTTATGCAACGGGTAATTATATGGTTCTGGACAGTGCTACAAGGCGTAATCTGGAGTTGGTTGAGACTTTGCGTGAAAAGCAGAAAAGAGGATCCCTTCTGTGGGTACTGGATAAGACAAAGACGGCAATGGGGGCGAGAACCCTTCGGAAATATGTAGAACAGCCGTTGATCGACAAGGAATCCATTGTCAAAAGGCTGGATGCAGTTGCGGAATTGAAGGACAATGCTATTTGCAGAGAAGAAATCCGGGAATATTTGAATCCGGTGTACGATCTGGAGCGTCTGGTCGGGAAAATCACCTATCAGTCAGCAAATCCAAGAGACTTGATTGCATTTCAGAGTTCCCTTTCCATGCTCCCGTCGGTTAAATGCATATTAAAGGATATGGAGAGTGACCTTTTAAAAGAAATTTATGAAGAACTGGATCCGCTGGAAGAACTTTGTGATCTGGTCGGACGGGCGATTCAGGAAGAACCGCCGCTTGCCATGAAAGAAGGCGGAATCATCAAAGACGGTTATAATGAAGAAGTGGATCGTCTTCGAAAAGCAAAATCCGAAGGAAAGAACTGGCTTGCTGATCTGGAGACCAAGGAACGGGAAAAGACCGGGATTAAAAACCTGCGTATCCGTTATAATAAAGTATTCGGTTATTATCTGGAAGTTACCAATTCGTTCAAAGATCTGGTTCCTGATTATTATACAAGAAAGCAGACCCTTGCCAATGCGGAGCGTTATATCATTCCAGAACTGAAAGAGCTGGAAGATACGATTCTGGGAGCAGAGGATAAACTCTGTGCACTGGAATATGAGCTTTACTGTGAGGTGAGAAATACTATCGCAGCAGAGTTAACCAGGATACAGAGAACAGCAAAGGCAGTTGCAAAGCTGGATGTGATAGCTTCTCTTGCACTGGTTGCCGAGCGCAACAATTATGTACGGCCAAAGATCAATGAAAAGGGCGTGATCGATATTCGCGATGGGCGACATCCGGTGGTGGAAAAGATGATCCCGAATGATATGTTTATTGCCAACGATACTTATCTGGATGATAAAAAACAGCGCATTTCCATCATTACCGGACCAAACATGGCTGGAAAATCCACCTATATGCGTCAGGCTGCGCTGATCGTACTGATGGCACAGCTGGGATCCTTTGTGCCGGCGTCTTCAGCAAATATTGGACTTGTGGACCGCATTTTTACCCGTGTGGGAGCGTCAGATGACCTGGCAAGCGGACAGAGCACCTTCATGGTGGAAATGAACGAAGTGGCAAATATTCTGCGAAACGCGACAAGCAAGAGCCTTCTGATCCTGGATGAGATCGGAAGAGGAACCAGTACCTTTGATGGATTGAGTATTGCTTGGGCGGTTGTCGAGTATATAAGCAACAGCAAGCTTCTTGGGGCAAAGACCTTATTTGCAACCCACTATCATGAGCTTACCGAGCTGGAAGGCAAGATTAGCAATGTCAACAACTATTGTATTGCGGTCAAGGAAAAAGGTGATGATATCGTATTCCTGCGTAAGATCGTAAAGGGTGGAGCAGACAAGAGTTATGGTATCCAGGTCGCAAAGCTTGCAGGAGTGCCGGATCCGGTCATTAACCGCGCCAAAGAGATCGTAGAAGAGCTGGTGACAGCGGATATTACCGGAAAAGTAAAGGATATTGCGGTACAGGGAAGTGAGACGAAGAAAAAAACGCAGAAGAAGCTGGATGAGGTGGATCTGACACAGTTTTCTCTGTTTGATACCGTAAAAGATGATGATGTGTTAAATGAGTTAAAGGAACTGGATATCAGCCATATGACGCCAATGGATGCCATGAACAAACTGTATCAGCTGCAGAATAAGCTGCGGAACAGATGGTAGGCTGATCCATAAGAGAAAGGAAAGAAGAATCGAATGCCGCATATAGAATTGCTGGATCAGATTACAATTGATAAGATAGCAGCCGGGGAAGTGATTGAACGCCCGGCTTCTGTTGTGAAAGAGCTGGTGGAAAATGCGATTGACGCAGGATCTACAGCGGTGACTGTGGAGATTGAAGAGGGCGGGATTTCTCTGATACGAATTACGGATAATGGTTGTGGGATCGCGAAACAGGACGTGGAAAATGCATTTCTGCGCCATTCGACCAGCAAAATCCGCAGTGCAGAGGATTTGACACATTTGTCTTCTCTTGGGTTCCGCGGAGAAGCGTTGTCGAGTATTTCGGCAGTTGCAAGAGTGGAACTGATCACAAAGACAAGAGAAGACGTATTTGGGACAAAATATATCATAGAAGGCGGAAAAGGAAGAACGCCAGAGGAGACCGGAGCGCCGGATGGGACGACCTTTCTGGTGCGTCAGCTATTTTTCAATACACCTGCCAGGCGCAAATTCCTGAAGACGCCGATGACAGAGGCAAGCCATATCAGTGATCTGCTGACCAGACTTGCTCTTTCGCATCCGGATATTTCCTTCCGGTTTATCAACAATGGACAGGTAAAGCTGCATACTTCCGGGAACGGGAAGATGAAAGATGTCATTTACCACATTTACGGACGGGAAATTGCGAACAATCTGATCCCACTGGAATTTGAAAAAGATGGTGTAAGGCTGTCCGGATATCTGGGAAAGCCAGTGATTAACCGTGGAAATCGAAATTTTGAAAATTATTTTGTCAACGGGCGTTATGTAAGGAACAGTATTCTTGCAAAAGCGATTGAAGATGGATACAAAGATTTTACGATGCAGCATCGTTATCCGTTTGTTGTATTCCAGATTGAGATCAATCCGGAAAAAATTGATGTAAATGTGCATCCATCCAAGATGGAACTTAGGTTCAGTAACCAGCAGGGGATTTACAATCTGCTTTATGAGGCGATCAGTAAAGGATTGCATGAGCCGGAGTTGATTCCGGAAGTGGAAATGTCTGAGATCAAAGTACCGGGAATGTCTGAAAAAAGACAGGAAAAGAAAACTGTTATAAGAGATGCGGGAAATCCATATCGGACAGATGGCACTTCACCCAAGATGCGAAAGAGTTCCGTTCAGGAGGGAGCAGAGCGAGCGGAATCCTGGTCGCAGTCAGAGATGCCGTCAGCAGAACTTCAGACACAGATAAGTACAGAAAAGACAGTCTCAACCGGTGACGAAAAGCTGGATTATTTTATGCAGAAGATGAGGGAGCGGGTTTATGCCAGTCATCTTACAGAAGCAAAAGAAGAGCAAGAGAAGAATATCGGTGCTAAAGAGTCAAAGATGGCTGCATTAGATGAAAATCTGGCTGTAGATATCCAGAATAAAGGAACAGAAAACAGAGCGTATTCTGATAAAAGTAAAGAAAAAACAGAGCGTGATCCAGAAAAAACAGAGTCAAATCTGTTTTTAAAGGATTTGAAAGCAAAAAAAGTAAAACAGTTAGATTTGTTTGAAGAGCAGATTTTAAAGAAAGAGGCAAGACAGGAATACCGGATCATCGGACAGGTCTTTGAAACCTACTGGCTGATCCAGTATCGTGACAGCCTCTATATTATAGACCAGCATGCCGCACATGAAAGAGTCCTTTATGAAAGGGCCCTTGCAGGAATGAAGAAGAGAGAGTATACTTCACAATACTTGAGCCCACCGATCATCCTGAGCCTTTCTATGCAGGAGATTGATGTGCTGGAGACATTTAAAGACCGCTTTACGGCAATCGGGTTTGAAATTGAGCCATTTGGTGGTGACGAGTACGCAGTTCGCGCAATTCCGGATAATCTGTTTGGAATCGCCAAAAAGGAACTGCTTCTTGAAATGTTGGATTCCCTGTCGGATGGGTTATCGACCAGTCTGGAACCAGAGCTGATTGATGAGAAGATTGCGTCCATGTCCTGCAAGGCGGCTGTCAAAGGAAATATGAAGCTGTCCTATGCAGAAATGGATGAACTGATCAATGAACTGTTGTCCCTGGATAATCCATATCATTGTCCGCATGGCAGACCAACGATCATTGCGATGACAAAGCGGGAACTGGAAAAGAAATTTAAGCGTATTGTGTAGGAGTGTGTAGAAGAAGAACATGACACAGATGACAGAGAAGAAAAAGCCACTGATCATATTGACAGGCCCGACTGCTGTCGGAAAGACGGCTGCGTCGATTGGCCTTGCAAAAGCAATTGGAGGAGAGATCATTTCGGCGGATTCGATGCAGGTATACCGGCACATGGATATTGGTTCCGCGAAGATTTTGCCGGAAGAGATGAAAGGTGTGAAACATTATCTGATCGATGTGCTTAATCCGGAAGAGGAATTTAATGTAGCTGTTTTTCAGAAGATGGCAAAAGATGCAATGGTAGAGATCTATAAGAGAGGACGTATTCCGATTGTTGTAGGTGGCACGGGATTTTATATCCAGGCGCTTTTGTATGACATTGATTTTGAAAAGGGAGAAGAAAACACTGCCTATCGAAAGAAGCTGGAAAAGTATGCAAAGGAGCATGGTGCGCAGGCACTCCATGACAGGCTGCGGGAAGCGGATCCAAAGTCGGCAGATGCAATTCATGCAAATAATGTAAAACGGGTGATTCGTGCTCTGGAATATTATCATGAGACAGGAACAAAGATTTCCGAACATAATGAAGCAGAACGGGAGAAGGATTCCCCGTATCAGTTTGCGTATTTTGTTCTGAATGATGTGCGTAGCCGTTTGTATGAGCGGATTGATCGACGTGTGGATCTGATGGTGGAGCAGGGGCTTGTAGATGAGGTGACTGCTTTAAAGACCAGAGGATGCACAAGGGAAATGGTTTCAATGCAGGGACTTGGATATAAGGAAATTCTGGATTATCTGGATGGAAAGAATTCACTTGAAGAAGCGGTAACGATCCTGAAAAGGGATACCCGTCATTTTGCAAAACGCCAGTTGACCTGGTTCCGCAGAGAGCGGGATGTGAACTGGATCCAGAAAGAGGAATTCGGATACGATGAAGAGAAGATTTTGCAGGCAATGCTTGCGATACTGAAAGAAAAGGAGATTACAGACTAATGGATATCAGTCAGAAAATACAGAAATTATATGAACAGACCGGAATTTCACCGGAAGTTCATGACTTTGGAGAAAAAATTGAAAAATCACTGAAAGAACGTTTTGATAAGATCGATAAGATGGCAGAGTTGAACCAGCTGAAGGTCATTCATGCCATGCAGGAAGCAAGGGTGAATGCAGAATGCTTTAACTATGCATCTGGCTATGGATACAATGATTTCGGAAGAGATACGCTGGAAAAGGTGTATGCAAATGTCTTTCATACCGAAGATGCGCTGGTAAGACCACAGATTACCTGTGGAACCCATGCACTTGCTTTAACACTTTCTGCAAATTTAAGACCTGGTGATGAACTGCTTTCCATCGCAGGAAAGCCTTATGACACACTGGAAGAGGTCATTGGAATCCGCCCATCCACAGGTTCCCTTGCAGAATATGGAGTAATCTATAACCAGGTGGACCTGCTGCCGGACGGAAGCTTTGACTTTGATTCGATTGAAAAAGCGATTGGCGAGAAAACAAAGCTGATCACGATTCAGCGTTCCAAAGGATATCAGACAAGACCGAGTTTTTCTGTGGATCAAATTGGGGAAGCAATTGCATTTGTCAAGAAGATCAAACCGGAAGTCATCTGTATGGTAGATAACTGCTATGGTGAATTCGTAGAAGAAAAGGAGCCAAGTGATGTGGGTGCGGATCTGGTTGTCGGTTCCCTGATCAAGAATCCGGGCGGCGGACTTGCCCCGATCGGTGGCTATGTGGCTGGAAGAAAGGATCTGATCGAGCAGTGTGCTTACCGCCTTACTTCTCCTGGACTTGGAAAAGAAGTGGGTGCTTCACTTGGTGTGATGCAGTCGTTTTATCAGGGACTTTTCCTTGCACCGACTGTTGTTGCAGGTGCATTAAAAGGTGCTATTTTTGCGGCGAATGTATATGAAAAGCTTGGTTATGCAGTTGTACCGGACGGAAAAGAGGAACGCCACGATATCATTCAGGCGGTAACACTTGGAAGTGCGGAAGGTGTAATTGCATTCTGTCAGGGAATCCAGGCGGCAGCACCGGTTGACAGTTATGTAACACCGGAACCGTGGGCAATGCCGGGATATGACAGTGATGTGATTATGGCGGCAGGGGCATTTGTACAGGGATCGTCCATCGAACTGAGTGCAGATGGACCGATCAAAGAACCGTATGCAGTATATTTTCAGGGAGGTCTCACCTGGGCGCATGCAAAACTTGGTATTTTAATGTCTCTTCAGAAGTTATATGAAAAAGGAATTGTAAAGGAATTATAGAATGAAAAAAAGAGTCATCATCATCGGCGGCGGAGCAGCTGGCAGTATGGCTGCACTTACGGCGGCGCAGAACGGCGCAGATGTACTGCTTCTGGAACAGAATGAAATAATTGGCAGAAAAATACTGTCGACGGGTAATGGCAGATGTAACTTTACCAATCGTTTTCAGGATTCATCCTGCTATCGAAGTGACAATAGCGGATTTGCATGGAAATCAATCGGAAAATTTTCTGAGCCTGAGACAACGTCTTTTTTTAAAAATCTTGGAATTTATCCGAAGGATAAAAATGGCTATCTGTATCCCTGGTCCGAGCAAGCCTCGGCAGTGAGGGAAGCGCTGGAGTCTGCGCTGAAACTGGCAAAGATCCGGATTCATACCGGAGTTCGCGTATTTGGGATCATACCAAAGAAAAATGGTTTTCAGATCAGTTTTTCAAAAGATGGGAAAAAAGGAATGATTTCCGGTGAGGCTGTGATCCTTGCGGCCGGATCAAAGGCAGCTGCAAAGCTAGGGAGTGACGGAAGTGGATATGACCTGGCAAAAATGCTGGGACATAAGCTGGTTCCGGTTGTCCCGGCTCTGGTACAGCTCCGGTGCAGGGAAAAGCTGTACCGGCAAGTCGCAGGCGTGCGTACTCATGGAAAAGTAACGGTTTTTATCGATAGGACAGAAACGGCTTCTGATATCGGTGAGCTGCAGCTTACGGATTATGGTATTTCCGGGATCCCGGTCTTTCAGATCAGCCGTTATGCGGCGAGAGGTCTGTATGAAAAGAAAGAAGTTTTTGCAGAACTGGATTTTATGCCGGATTTTGGAGATGTAGAATTTTTGCAGATGTTAAAGGAACGGAAGATAAGGCTGGATGGTCTTGTGATGGAACAGTATTTTAATGGGTTATTCCACAAAAAGCTTGCCGGTGCGCTGCTTAAGAGAATTGGAATTTCGGGAACAATGCCGGTGCATGACCTTGGTGAAGAGAATCTGGAAAGACTTTGCCGGATCTGTAAGCATTTCCGGACTTATATTGATAAGACAAATCCGTTTGAACAGGCGCAGATCTGTGCGGGTGGTGTAGATACAAGCGAAATTGATCCGGACACGATGGAGTCGAAGCTTGTAAAAGGACTTTATTTTGCAGGAGAAATTCTGGATGTAGATGGAATCTGCGGAGGTTACAATCTGCAGTGGGCATGGACCAGTGGTTATCTGGCAGGGAAAGGAGCGGCAAATGCTTAGAATCAGTCAGCTGAAGCTTCCGGTTACGCATACGGAAGAGGATTTGAAGAAAAAGATTGTGCACACACTGATGTGCAGGACAGAAGCGGTACAGAGCTATGAGATTATCAAGCAGTCTCTGGATGCCAGAAAGAAGCCAGAGCTGTTCTATGTCTATACTGTGGATGTAAAAGCGGACAATGAAAAACAGCTTTTGAAGATGCTCACCCGAAAAAAGCGTGCAGGCAATGTGCAACTCCATGAAGCAATGCCATATGTTTTTCCGGCAGGAGGCAACGAAAAATTGAAGTCACGTCCGGTAGTTGTCGGATGCGGTCCTGCCGGACTTTTCTGTGCGTATTTTCTTGCAGAATATGGGTATCAGCCGGTTCTTCTGGAACAGGGGGCACCGGTGGAAGAACGACAGAAAGATGTTGAGGAGTTCTGGAAGACGGGGGTACTGAAACCGGATTCTAATGTGCAGTTTGGAGAAGGCGGAGCAGGGACGTTTTCAGACGGAAAACTAAATACACTGATCAAGGATCCGGTGGGGCGCAATCGTAAGGTGCTGGAGATTTTCGTGGAAAACGGAGCACCAAAAGACATTCTTTATGTGAATAAACCACACATTGGAACGGATATTCTACGGACTGTGATCAGAAATATGCGTGAGAAAATCCTTGTGTGGGGTGGTGAAATCCATTTCCATACACAGATGACAGAGGTCCTTTTTACAGAAAATACAAGGCGGATCAGAGGGATCGTATATGAAGATCTTCTGAAAAAAGAAAAAGAAGAAATACAGACGGAGACGCTGGTTCTGGCACCGGGACACAGTGCGCGGGAGACCTTTGCGATGCTCTTCGAGAAAAAGGTTCCGATGGAGGCAAAATCCTTTGCGGTTGGTGTACGTGCAGAACACCCGCAGGAGCTGATCAATCATTCCCAGTATGGGGATGCAAAGGCATCTCTTCCGGCAGCAGCCTATAAGCTGACTGCAAAACTGCCGGATGGAAGAGGTGTATATTCGTTCTGTATGTGTCCGGGAGGCTATGTGGTTAATGCGTCTTCGGAGGAGGGATATCTTGCGGTCAACGGAATGAGCTATCATGCCCGCGACAGCCACAATGCCAACAGCGCAATCGTTGTGACGGTTACACCGGAGGATTTTGAAAGCGACCATCCGCTTGCCGGAATTGCATTCCAGAGAAAACTGGAAAAGGCAGCTTACAAAGCAGGAAAAGGGAAAATTCCGGTACAGAGATACGGGGATTTTTACCGGAGTGTGACCGGAAAAGAAAAGGAAAAGACCGAAGCAGAAGCCTGGTATCAGGGACATGAGCCATGTATGAAGGGTGCGTATGAAGAGACAGACCTGGCGGGGATTTTTCCGGCAAAGATCAGTAGCGCGCTGGTGGATGGGATGGAAGATTTTAACAAGAAAATTCGAGGTTTTTCGCATCCTTTTTCCATTCTTTCCGGAGTGGAGAGCAGAACCTCTTCGCCGGTACGGATCGTAAGAGATAATCATTCGCTGGAAAGCGTGATTGGAGGACTTTATCCTTGCGGAGAGGGCGCAGGATATGCCGGCGGGATTACGTCGGCGGCAGCAGACGGTATTAAAATCGCAGAAAAAATTCGACAAAAATATGCACCGTTTTTATAGAAAACAGCTGTGTTAAGAAAAAAATAATATTTAAAAAGTCTATACACGTTTTTTAAAATATGCTAAAATGATACCAGTTTGTGATTCAAAAGAGGAGGAGTACAGATGAGAGGAGCCGGAAGTAAGAATGCCTGGGCGTTGTTTCTGCTGATTTTGGCAGGAATTGTTCTGGGTGGCTTTATCGGTGTGCTTGCAGAAGGGGTTCCAGCACTTAGCTGGCTTTCTTATGGACAGACTTTCGGGGTAGAGACACCGATTGTTTTGAACCTCGGACTTGTCGTTATTACGTTTGGTCTTACGATTAAGATCACGATCGCAAGCATTATTGGAGTGATTATCTCCATATTCATTTATCGTTTCTTATAGGATGTATAAAGCATCCCATATACAAGGGTGGAGAGTCTGGTGTGAATCAACAAATCCTGCAAAAGGATGAATCAAAAAAATACCATTCGAGAAATGTTATCAGAAGAGCGGCCATATGAAAAATGTGAACGCTTTGGGGCGGGCAGTTTAACAGATATTGAATTGCTCGCTGTTTTGTTAAGGACTGGAACAAAGGGAGAGAGTGCACTGGATCTTGCCAGGAAGCTTTTTTATCCCGGAGAAGGTACACAGCCACAAGCCAAAGCCCATCTTCAAAGCTGGACAAAAGAAGAACTGCTGAAAATCAGTGGAATCGGAAGAGTAAAGGCTATTCAGATCTTATGCCTTTGTGAACTTTCCAAGAGAATGTCCCAGCTTTCAGCCAGAGAAGATCTGGATTTTTCAAGACCGGATACAATTGCAGCATATTATATGGAAGATATGCGCTATTACAGGCAGGAGCATTTGAAACTGCTGATGCTGAATACGCGTTCCAGACTGATCGGAGAAAGCGAAATTTCGAGAGGGACAGTAAATATGTCCGTAATTTCCCCGAGAGAGCTTTTTATAGAGGCATTGCAAAAGAACGCAGTCTATATTATATTGTTGCACAATCATCCAAGTGGTGATCCGATGCCGAGCAGGGAAGATATTCTTGTGACACAGCGAATCCGGGAGGGCGGAAGCCTTCTTGGAATTGAACTTCTGGATCATATCATTATTGGTGATAACTGCTATGTATCACTCGCAGAGCAGAAGCTGCTTAAGGAAAAGTAGTATGGAAAGGAACTTTAGATTATGGCGCGAAATATTTACGGTCTTGATCTCGGGACTTATGAGATCAAGGTGTATGATAAAAAGCAGGACAGTACGTGGAAAGAGAAGAATGTAATTGCTATTGTGGACGGAAAAGAGATCTTGGCTGTCGGCGATGAAGCATATGCGATGTTCGAGAGAACACCGGGAAATATTGAAGTGGTGTTTCCGATGAAAGAAGGTGTAATCAGCAGATTTACGGATATGCAGTATCTTCTTCAGAATCTGCTGAAGAAAGAGCGCCGTTTTACAAGAGGATCAGAATATCTGATCGCAGTACCTACGGATGTCACAGAAGTTGAAAAACGGGCGTTTTTTGATCTGGTTGTTCATTCAACGGCGAAAGCAAAAGAAGTGAGTATTGTAGAACGCGGTGTTGCGCAGTGTATCGGAATGGGAATTGATGTCCGGAAGACAAAAGGGATGCTGATCGTTGATTTTGGTGCGGCTACAACCGAATTATCTGTAGTAGGTTCAGGTGGCATGGTACTTAATAAAATGCTTAAGATTGGTGGTATGACATTTGATGTGGCAGTTCAGAATATGGTCCGCCGGAATTATGATTTTCTGATCGGAAGACAGACAGCCGAGGCTCTCAGAAAACGTTTTGGAGTACTTGGCGGAAACGGAAAAGCTTCCATGGTGGTTGCCGGACGTAATCTGGTTGTTGGTGTACCAAGATACCAGGAAATCCCAAGCAGTGCGGTACGGGCTGCGATGAAAGAATCTCTGGAAACCTGCACTTCGCAGATTGGTCAGTTGATTGAACGGACCCCACCGGAGGTAGCCCGTTCAATCAGAAAGAATGGAATTTGTCTGACGGGTGGTGTTTCCAGGCTACCGGGGCTTGACCGGTACATAGAAGCTGTGACTGGATATCCGGTGCATGTGGCTGCTAAGCCGGATCTGTGTGCAGTAGAAGGGCTGCGACGGATGATCAATTCAAAAGAACTTAAAAAACTTTCGTACTCAATGTTGGATGAAAATTATAGGTGGATAAGATAGATGAAAAGAAAGAATCAATTTTCAACATCAAATAAATACTGGTTGCTGATCCTTGCTATCATATGTATTGTATTGATGGGACTTTCCGGATTTGCAGAGTCCGGGAAAGGACCGCTTTCCTGGGCAGCAGGTTACACGATCGTGCCGATGCAGAAAGGAATCAACCGTGTCGGGATGTGGATCGGCGATGTTTCAGAGAATTTTGCAACACTTCAGGAAATAAAAAAAGAAAACAAAGAACTGAAATCCCGCCTGGAAGAGATGACGACTGAGAATAACCGATTGCAGCAGAATTCAGCAACGCTGGAAAGATATAAAGAACTATATAAGATGGATCAGAATACAGCGGATTATCCGAAAGTTGCTGCGAATGTAATCGCCAGCGAGAATAGCAACTGGTTTTCGAAATTTACGATTGATAAGGGAAGCAATGATGGGATCAGGGAAGATATGAATGTCCTATCTGGAACCGGACTGGTTGGGATCGTCACAGAAGTCGGACCGAACTGGGCAACAGTAAGTTCGATTATCGATGATAAAAATGTAAGTGCCATGATCCTGACAACCTTTGACAAATGTATTGTAAGCGGAGATCTGCAGACGGTGCAGGACGGACTTTTAAAATTTGAACAGCTTGCCAATAATGAAAATGAAGTGGCGGTCGGAGAACAGGTTGTAACATCGAATATCAGCAGCAAATATCTGCAGGGACTTCTGGTTGGATATATTTCAGAGGTAAATGTAGATTCCAATAACCTGACAAGATCCGGATATATCATTCCTGCTACGGATTTTAAGGAATTACAGGAAGTTCTTGTTATTACAACAACAAAGCAGGATCTGATCGATGGAAAAGGTGAAAGTGGAAGCGATAATGGAGGCGAATAGACATGAAAAAGATTAAAAGGATCCTGATCTGTGCTGTGTTGATCACTGTCTGTTTCCTTCTGGAGACAACGGTGTTTCAAAAGCTGGCGTTTGCCTCGATTATTCCGAATCTCCTGATTATCGTGACGTCCTCATTTGGATTTATGAGGGGACAAAAAGAAGGGATGATCATCGGCTTTTTCTGTGGACTTTTAAAAGATATACTAGGTGGAAATCTGCTTGGATTTTATGCGCTGATCTATATGCTGATCGGATATGGCAACGGATTTTTCCAGAGAGTATTTTATGACGAAGACATCAAACTCCCGTTGGCACTTATTGCCGGCAGCGAGTTTCTATATGGTATGGTGATTTATGTCCTTTTATTCATGTTAAAAAGTGATTTCCATTTTTTGCATTATCTGAGACATGTGATCATGCCGGAACTGGTTTACACGATTCTGGTTACACTTGTTCTGTATCAGATCATTCTGCATATTAACCGAAGACTTGAAGAAGAAGAAAAAAGGAGTGCTAGCAGATTTGTTTGATTTATTGGATCGTCTGAAAAGATGGTTTATCGACTTGGTAAAATCTAGAGTGTTTGTGCTGATGCTTGTGTTTATTGTGCTTTCTACAATTTTGATACAGCGTGTGTTTGTTTTACAGATCGTAAACGGACAGGCATATCTGGATGACTATAAGCTTCAGATCCAGAAAACAAAAGAGGTACAGGGAACCAGAGGTCGTATCCTGGACCGGAACGGAGTGGTTCTGGCAGATAACAAGCTCGCATATTCCGTCACGATTGAAGACAACGGTGACTATGATACGGTTAAAGAGAAAAATAAAATCATCAATGCAACAATTGAGAAAGTGATCAGTATTGTTGAATCGAATGGAGATTCTATTGTCAATGATTTCAAAATTATTCTCAATGATAATGGAGAATATGCTTATTCCATGACAAGCGAGGTGCAGCGTCTGCGGTTCCTTGCGGATGTGTTTGGAAAAGCAACCATTGATAAGCTCAGTAACAAGCAGAAGGCATACAGTGCGGCAGATCTGATGCATTATCTCTGTACAGATGAGACCTATGGTTATGGACTGGACGAACAGAAGCTGTCCAAAGAAGAAATCCTGAAGCTGGTAACAATCCGGTATTCTATGGGACTGAATCGCTATCAGAAGTATGTGGCTACAACGATTGCAAGTGATGTCAGTGAAAGTACAACAGCTGCTATTATGGAAAACCTGGATACTCTTCAGGGAGTTAATATTGAAGAGGATTCAATCCGTTATTATCCGGACAGCAAATATTTTGCGTCTATTCTTGGTTATACGGGTGTGATTTCACAAGATGAATATGATGCGTTGGATGAAAAGGAGCAGGACTCGTATTCTCTTACGGATGTGGTTGGAAAAGCAGGGCTGGAGCAGACACTGGATAAAACACTTCAGGGTGAAAAAGGTGAAATCAAACTTTATGTTAACAGTGTGGGAAAGGTCATTGAGTCCAAGCAGGGGAAAAAGGCAAAGGCAGGAAATGATGTCTATCTTTCTATTGATGCCAATCTGCAAAAGGCAGCTTATGATCTCCTGGAAGAAAAGCTTGCCGGAATCATCCTTTCCAATCTGACTACGTCTCTGACCTATGACCGTACACAGGCAGAAGAGGGAAGTGATGTGAAGATACCGATTGGTGATGTTTACAATGCATTTATTTCCAATGAGATCCTGAATGTGGGACATTTTGAAGCTGCGGATGCCGGGGAGACTGAGAAAAGTGTGTATGCGTCATTTTCCTCCAAAAAGGAGGCAGTGCTTGCAGATGTGATGGCACAGCTGAGTGATTCAGGTGCGCCGGCATATAAAGACTGTGATGAGGATATGCAGGCATATCTCAGTTATATTATCAGTACTGTACTTACCCAGAATGCAGCAATCATTCAGAAAGATTCGATTGATACCAATGATTCTACCTATATTGCGTGGGAAAATGATGAGAGCATCAGTCTCTATACTTATCTGAATTATGCGATCTCCAAGAACTGGATCGATACATCAAAACTGACTGATTATATGAACAGTGACAGTGAGTATTCGGATCAGAATGAAGTATATCAGGGGATTCTGGCGTATATCAGTGCAAATCTTCCTAAGGATTCCGGATTTGACAAACTGATCTACAAGTATATGATACGCAATGAAGAAATCACAGGAAGCCAGATTGGTATGATGCTTTATGAGCAGGGAATTCTGAATTATGATGCAGATGTTTATAATAAGCTTGCGGATGGTACAATGACCGCCTATGATTTCATGTATTCCAAGATTGAAGATCTGGAAATCACACCGGGACAGCTTGGACTGGAACCATCTACCGGATCGGTCGTAGTAACTGACACGAAGACCGGACAGCTTCTTGCCTGTGTATCCTACCCGGGATATGATAATAACCGGCTTGCAAATACCATGGATTCAGGCTATTATACAAAGCTTTTAAATGATCAGTCAGCACCGTTATATAATAATGCGACGCAGGAGAAGACGGCACCGGGATCTACTTACAAACCACTGGTTGCTGTTGCCGGACTGACAGAAGATGTTATTGATACCAGTACGTATATCAGCTGCGGCGGACTCTATGAAAAAATTTCACCGAGTCCACGATGCTGGATTTATCCGGGGTCGCATGGAAGTCTGAATGTGACGAGTGCGATCCAGCATTCCTGTAATATGTTCTTCTATGAAGTTGGATACCGTCTGGGACTTACAAACCAGATGCTCAGTAATGCAAAGAGCAGCGAGTCGGGATATTCTTCTGACCAGGGATGTGAGACGCTTCTGAAATATGCGACTATGTTTGGACTGAACCAGACAACAGGAATCGAAATTCCGGAATCGTCACCTCAGGTATCTGATCAGGACTCTGTACGTTCTGCAATCGGTCAGGGTACTAATAACTATACGACAACTCAGCTTGCAAGATATGTTACAGCAATTGCAAACAGAGGAACTGTTTATAATCTTTCCCTTCTGGATCATGTGGAAAATAAGGATGGTAAGGTAACAAAAACTTACGAACCGGATGTGCTGAACCAGATAGAGGGTGTTTCCGGAAATACATGGGATGCTGTTCAGTCGGGAATGCGGGCAGTTGTTACCAGCAACAGTACATATTCTTCGCTGGGAAATATTACAATGTCAGGTAAAACCGGTACGGCACAGCAGAGTACTACACATCCGGATCACGGTCTGTTTGTTGGCTATGCGCCAAGTGACGATCCGGAAGTCGCATTTGCGATCCGTATCAAAAATGGTTATGAATCTTTATATCCGTCAGAGATTGGAAGAGACCTGATGCGCTATTATTATGGAGAGACAAGCCGTGATGAGCTGATCACAGGGCATGCATCAGCAGCAGGTTCATCATCGACACATGGAGACTAGATTGAGGGGGATCACAGGTATGAAACAGAAAGTCATCATTAAAAGTAATAAATACGGTCTGATTGTTCATATGGATCCTGATGCAGAGTATACAGAGATTCTGAAGGAATTGAGAGAAAAATTTACCGAATCTGCCCGCTTTTTCAAAGATGCGACCATGGCGGTTACGTTTGAAGGGCGGATTCTTACAAAACCACAGGAAGAAGAGGTCATTGGTCTGATCACTGATGTCGCTCATATCCATATTGTCTGTATTTTTGATGCTAATGAAAATACAGAAAGATTATACAAAAAAGTAGTAGAAGACTCTCTTAACAGTTTAACCAGAAAAGAAGGTCAGTTCTACAAAGGTACGCTCAGACAAAGGCAGGTACTGGAGACAGAACAGAGTATTATTATACTTGGCGATGTAGAGTTTGGTGCAACCGTAGTATCCAAGGGCAATATTGTTGTGCTGGGTGCGGTAAGGGGAACGGTACATGCCGGGGCAACAGGAGATCGGAATGCGTTTATTACGGCGTTGTCGATGAGACCGCATGTAATGAAGATTGCAGATATTGTATCAACACATACATATCTTCAGGACGAAACCGTAAGACCAAGTATCGCCCGTCTTGACGGCAAGCGCATTTATATCGATCCACTGGAGAATTTAGAGTGGTAGGAGGATCTGAAAAATGGGTGAAATTATTGTAGTGACATCGGGAAAAGGCGGTGTCGGAAAAACAACAACGACAGCAAATATAGGTGCCGGACTTTCAAGGCTCGGGAAAAAGGTACTGGTGATCGATACGGATCTGGGTCTTCGGAATCTGGATGTTGTCATGGGACTTGAAAACCGGATCGTATATAATCTGGTCGACGTGATCGAAGGTGGCTGCCGTTTGAAGCAGGCGATGATCAGTGATAAGCGTCATGAAAATCTGTATCTGCTGCCATCGGCACAGACAAAGGATAAGTCAGCGATCACACCGGAGCAGATGATCAAGCTTACAAATGAGCTTCGAGATGAATTTGATTACGTTTTACTGGATTGTCCGGCAGGGATTGAGCAGGGATTCCAGAATGCGATTGCCGGAGCTGACAGAGCATTTGTTGTGACAACGCCAGAAGTATCCTCCATTCGTGATGCTGACCGCATCATTGGGCTGCTGGAGCAGAATCACATGAAAAAACTGAATCTTATTATTAACCGTATCAGGATGGATATGGTGAAAAGAGGAGAGATGATGTCAGTAGAAGATGTGACAGAGATTCTTCCTATCGATCTGATCGGAGCAATTCCGGATGATGAACAGGTCGTGATCGGAACGAACCAGGGAGAGGCGGTTGTAGATATGGATTCGCTGGCAGGAAAAGCATATACCAATATCTGCCGGCGTATAACCGGTGAAGAAGTGCCATTTCTCGATCTGGATAAACAGGAAAGTTTGTTTTACAAACTTTCCCATATGTTTAAAAGAAATTAGGAGGATGTATCATGCATGTATTTGAAAGAGGTATGCACCATTCATCTGTCCGCATTGCAAAAGAACGTTTGAAAAGCCTTCTTGTTTCGGACCGGGTGCAGTGTCAGCCAGATACTTATGAACTTTTGTGCGGAGAATTATACCACACAATCGGAAAATACATGAAGATAACCGAAGATAATTTTAAAGTGGAAATAACACGTTCACAGATTAGAATCAACTTGACAGGAGAAAAATCGTGAGATTACCAAAAAAGACAAAACCTTATCATTTAAAAGATGTGAAATTCGGTCTGGTCATTTCTGTTATTGCTATATCGATTATTGGAGTTATGGTAATCGGAAGTGCAAAGCAGGCAGTACAGGGAAGACAGATCATAGGACTTGTCGCCGGAGTGATCCTGATGATCATTCTTTCGATGATAGACTATGTATGGCTTCTGAACTTTTACTGGATTTTATACGGGATCAATATCATTGCACTGGTATGTGTAAAGCTGTTTGGAACCAATGTAAATGGTGCACAGCGGTGGATCGATATCGGAGTGACGAATTTTCAGCCATCAGAGCTCAGCAAAATACTGGTTGTCGTATTCTTTGCAAAATTTCTGATGAATCATGAGGATGATCTGAACAGTGCTGCAACCATCCTGAAAGCAGTAGGACTGATTGCACCAACACTGATCCTGATCGTTCTTCAGCCAGACCTTTCAACAACCTTATCCATAGCGCTTGTCTTTTGTGCTATGATGTATCTGGCGGGACTGAGTTATCGATTTATCGGAACCCTGATTGCGATTCTGGTTCCGGTTACGATTATTTTTATCAGTATTGTTGTACAGCCAAATCAGCCATTTCTGCACGATTATCAGCAAAAGCGTATTCTGGCATGGCTGGAACCGCAGAAATATGCAAGTGATGAAGCTTACCAGCAGAATAATGCAATTATGGCGATTGGTTCCGGACAGCTTACCGGTAAAGGACTGAATAATAATACAACCACATCCGTGAAGAACGGAAATTTTATTTCTGAGCCACAGACAGACTTTATTTTTGCAATTGTAGGTGAAGAATTAGGTTTTGTGGGTTGCTGTATCGTGATTGGTCTGTTATTATTGATTGTAGTACAATGCATATTGATAGGACTCAGGGCACAAGATCTGGCGGGGCGGATTATTTGCTGCGGTGTAGCCGCGCAGATAGGATTTCAGTCGTTTATCAATATCGGCGTGGCAACAGGGATCTTACCAAATACAGGAATTCCCCTTCCGTTTGTTAGTTACGGACTGACTTCGCTTATCAGCTTATATATGGGAATTGGCATTGTATTAAATATAGGGCTTCAGCCTAAAAAATATCAGTAAAAGGAGCTGAGAAAATGAATATCGGACTTATTGCGCATGACTCTAAGAAAACACTGATGCAGAATTTCTGTATTGCATATCGTGGGATTTTGAGCAAGCATGAGTTGTATGCGACCGGTACAACCGGCCGGCTGATCGAAGAAGTTACTAATCTTTCTATTCACAAATATCTTGCGGGACCGCTGGGCGGCAAACAACAGCTCGGTGCGCAGATTGCACAGAATGGAATTGATGCTCTGATCTTTCTTCGGGATCCACAGAATCCAAAGCCACATGAACCGGATGTAAATGATGTCATTCGTCTTTGTGACATGCACAACATCCCGATGGCTACCAATCTTGCAACGGCAGAAATCATTATACTCGCATTAGACAGAGGAGACTTGGATTGGCGTGAGATGTATAAGTAGAGCAAAAAGTGCCGCACTGGTATGTGTGGCATCGATAAGTCTGTTTACAGGTGGTTGCATCGGAGGAAAAGGAGCAACACCTGTGACAGCATATGAACTTAAAAATTATAATCAGGATTTATACCAGGGAAAGCTTTATGCAGAGGAGCTGTGTGTAGCACAAAATGATGTGGCGTTAGAAGGCTATACAGAAGATACTGAATTGCACAGTGCTGCATTATTTGATCTTACAGGAGAACGTGTATTATATTCTTACAAAGCGCATGAACGACTGTATCCTGCCAGTACAACCAAGATCATGACGGCACTTCTCGCTATTGAGAATGCAAATTTGGATGACCAGGTGACGATCAGTGGAAACGCAGATGCATCCAGTTTTCCGGCAGATGCACAGGTGTGCGGCCTTGCGAAAGGAGAAGTCTGGACACTCAGGGATCTTTTGGGAGCTCTTCTTTTGTATTCTGGAAATGATGCAGCAACTGCAATCGCGGAATATGTAGGTGGATCAGAAGAAGCGTTTGTTAATATGATGAACCGCAGAGCCCAGGAATTGATGGCGAACGGGACTCATTTTATGAATCCGCACGGACTGCATGATGACAATCATTATACAACAGCGTATGACCTTTATCTGATATTTAATGAGTGCATAAAGCATGAAGATTTTGTAAATATCATACAGAGTGAAGCATATACCGCATATTATACAGATGTGGACGGTAACAGTCAGGAGGCGTTGTTTACACCGACCAATCTCTATGCGCAGGGAGAGGTGGATGTGCCGGAGAATGTTACGATTGTAGGCGGGAAGACCGGGACAACGGATGAAGCAGGATATTGTCTGATTCTGATGGAAAAAGATTCCAGTGACAATCCATACATATCGATTGTTATGGGAGCCTCAGAAAAACCGGTTCTGTATGAGGATATGACATCATTGATTGAGGCAATCCCGTCTGGTCAGCAGTAAATGTGGTGTGTGAATCTTATCGTATACACAAAAAGGGGCATCTCTTGTCTGGGAGCCCCTTTCTTTTTTTCAAGCATGTAGAAAATACACCAAGATGGTATCAGGTACATTACCTGGGCGTATTAAGATTCGGACATGGATCCGATTCTACCAAAAAGACTGATCAGGTAGAGTCCACACAGTCCGACGATCGTGTAGACGATACGTGAGAGCCATGACATGTTTCCAAAAAGCCAGGCAATAAGATCCAGACGGAATATACCGATCAGAAGCCAGTTCACAGCACCGATGATCACGACGGTGAGTGCTGTATTATCAAACCATTTCATGTAAATATCCTCCTTATACGATTCTATACGGTTAGTATGTGTTAAAACTTTGTGATTATTCATAAATGAGAGGAAAAATATGTTATATTATAAATATTCGGATTACCTGAAAAACAAATATGGTGAAAAAGTATACAAGCTTCCGGTGAACCTTCCGGTCACATGTCCAAACCGTCTTGACGGAGATGGATGTGCATTCTGTGCCGGTGCAGGAACCGGATTTGAGGCAATGGCGGCTACAGTTTCTGTCACAGAACAGTTGACACGGACCAGACAGATGATTACAAGAAAATACCATGCCAACAAATATATTGCATATTTTCAGAATTATACCAATACCTTTCTTCCTCCGGACAGATTTCGCAGTTATCTGATGGAGGCTACCAGGATTCCGGGTGTCGTGGAGATATCTGTTTCCACAAGACCGGATTGTGTTTCGGCTGAGTATCTTGATATTATGAGAGATATCCGCGCGATGACCGGAATTCAGATGAATGTAGAACTTGGATTACAGACAGCAAATTATCATACACTGCAGATGATCGACAGGGGACATGGCCTTGCAGAATTTATCGATGCAGTACTGCGGATTAAAAGATATACTGGTATTTCAATCTGTACCCATGTGATTCTTAATCTTCCGGGAGATACGGCAGCGGATGCAAAAGAGACTGCAAGAATCCTTACTGCGCTTGGTGTGGATATTGTGAAACTGCATTCGCTTTATATTGCCAGAAATACACGGTTGTGCGATTGGTATGAAAATGGTAAAATAACGGTATGTTCAAAGGAAGAATATTTTGAAAGAGTGATTACGTTTCTTGAACAGATTCCGGAAACCGTGGCAGTAGAACGAATGTTTTCAAGAATTCCTGAGAAAGATGCGGTGTTCTGTAACTGGGGATGCAGCTGGTGGAGGCTGAGGGACGAACTGCTGCAGAAGATGGAAGAGGAAGGCAGGTATCAGGGCAGGTGCTGTGATTATCTGAATGGTGCGGCACTGTGCCTGTTAAAATCCGAATAGATTTGGAGGCTTGATTTTTGGCTGGGAAAAAGAAGAATACGGAGGTCGTCAGCCTCCAGAAATATAAACGAAAAGGACATTTAAATATTGGTACGATTCTGTTTGGAATTATTTTTGTGTATCTTGTTTTTACCGTTCTGATCTATTTTACAAAAGATAGAGTGAGTGTATATGAGGTACGGGAAGGAAGCATTTTAAAAGACAGGAATCTTACCGGAATGGTTCTCAGAAAAGAAACGGTGGTAAATGCTGAAAAAAGCGGATATGTCAATTATTTTGTAGACGATGCACAGAAGGTTGCACTTGGAACCAATATTTACACCATTACGTCTTCCGAGCTCGAGACACAGACGGATCAGGACAGCAATGAAGAAGTTTCCTTGAATGCAGATGAATGGAACAGTATTCTGCTGAAGGCACAGGGATTTAATGAATCCTATTCACCGGAGGAGTTTAAGACGGCATCAAATCTGAAAAGTGAAGTAACAGCGATCTTACAGAACAATACGACACAGAGCAGGGTTGCACAGCTGAATTCTATTCTGCAGTCCGGAAATGTAGATGCATTTCAAAGCCCGGATGACGGAATCGTGGAGCTTTCGGTAGATGGCTATGAAAATCTGACGACAGATAATATCACGGATGAGATGTTTGATAAGGCAAATTACAGTGTCACAGAGCTTTCAGGCAATCAGAAGATTGATGCAGGGCAGCCGGTATATCGCCTGGTCACAGATGAAGAGTGGACGGTAACGGTACGCCTGACCTCTGATCTGGCACAAACCTTCCAGAAAAAAATGAACGGGGAAGATTCCCTTTCTGTTGAGGTCAGATTCCTGAAGGATAATAAGGACCTGTGGGGAACTATGCGACTTACGGAAAAGAAAAATGATATTTATGCCAATATTACTTTTAAGGATTCCATGATCCGGTATGCAGATGAACGGTTCGTGAATATTGAACTGATCCTGGAAGACGAGTCCGGGCTTAAGATTCCGAAAACCTCGGTAACGGAGAAAGACTGTTATGCTGTTCCGATAGATTATATTACGAGCGGCGGGGCTTCTCAGAACGAAGGTGTCTACAGGCAGACGACCAAAAAAGGAAAGACGACAACGGAATTTATTCCGGTGACGATCATTAACGAGGATACGGAATCGGGTATTGCATATCTGGATACAGAGAATCTGAAAAAAGGAGATACTCTTTTGTTGCCGGAATCTTCCGATACGATGGATCTTTTGAAAACCGAAAGCATCAAAGGAGTTTATAATGTCAATAAAGGCTATGCTGTATTCAAGCAGGTTCAGATCCTGAGTGAGAGTGATGAATACTATATTATTGCAGAAGGAAACAGCTACAGTCTATCCAATTATGATCATATTGCCCTGAACGGAGATTCTGTTCGGGATAATCAGATAGTAAGTCAATAAGAAATGGAGTGAAAGAAATGATCACAGAAAACTTAAAAGATGTGGAAGCACGTGTATGCGCTGCATGCGAACGCTCCGGCAGAAAACGGGAGGATGTAACACTGATTGCTGTCAGCAAGACCAAACCGGTAGAAATGCTAGAAGAAGCGTATGCTTACGGTTGCCGTTATTTTGGTGAAAATAAAGTGCAGGAACTGGATGAAAAATATGACATAATGCCGAAGGATATTCACTGGCAGATGATTGGTCATCTGCAGCGCAACAAAGTAAAATATATCATCGATAAGGCAGAGCTGATCCATTCTGTTGATTCTATTCGTCTTGCGGAAACAATTGATAAAGAAGCAGCGAAAAAAGGTATTGTTGTAAATGTGCTTCTCGAAGTAAACATGGCAAAAGAAGATACAAAATTCGGTCTGATGCCAGAGGAAGTTATGGATTTTATTCATGAAATTGTCAGATTTCAACACATAAAAGTACAAGGATTGATGACAATTGCTCCGTTTGTAGAAAACCCGGAAGAAAATCGTATACATTTTGCAAACTTACGAAAATTATCTGTTGACATTGCAAAGGAAAAAGTTGATAATGTTAACATGAGTATTCTTTCAATGGGGATGACCAATGATTTTGAAGTTGCTATAGAAGAGGGAGCCACCATGGTTCGGATAGGGACAGCAATTTTTGGCGAGCGAAATTATGCTCATCAGATTTAGATACCACAGATAGGAGTGTATAAGAAAAATGGGAGTATTAGATAAGTTTTTAGACGTTATGAAATTAAACGGCGACGATGATGAGTATGATGATGATTTCTACGATGAAGATGACGATTTTGAAGATGAGTCATATGAAGAAGAGAAGCCAAAAAAGAATATTTTTGGAAAGAAAGATAAACCGGCTGCTTACGAAGAAGAAGAGGAAGATTATCAGCTTAAAAAATCAGGTCGTTCAAATAAAGTCACCCCGATGCGCCAGCCTTCTACACGCAGAAATGCTCCTGCAATGGAAGTTTGTGTAATCAAACCAAACGCAATGGATGATACACGTGAGATTACAGAGACTCTTCTCGCGGGAAGAACTGTTATTTTGAATCTGGAAGGTATGGATCTTGAGATCGCGCAGAGAATTATTGATTTCACATCAGGATCTGCTTTTGCAATTGATGGTAATCTTCAGAAGATTTCAAGTTATATTTTTCTGGTAACACCGGCAAATGTTGATATTTCCGGCGATATGCAGGATCTTCTGAATACTTCGTTCGATGTGCCGATCCAGAACCGTTACTAGAAGAAAGAAGACAGGGTATGGAAAAAGAAGAGACTTTACTTCGTAAACGTCTGATTGAGCTGTCTAACAATGCTTATCAGAGAGGAATCATTATGTATTCCGATTTCCTGAACCTGAATGAACTGAATATATTACATACTACGCCGAAGGATTCTTTCCCTGTTCCATACAGGACCTTTGGCGGGTATGATCCGTCAGAGCGTCAGATGGCAGCATTTCTACCTGATGCTTTTTATATGTATATGGATGAGGAAAGTATCCGCAGTACATATCCGATCCGCATTCTGAAGATCAGTCCGCTGCAGCCGAAATTTGCTGAGGAATTATCACACAGAGATTATCTGGGTGCACTTCTGAACCTTGGGATCACACGGGCAAAGACGGGAGATATTTTGATTCACGATAAGGAAGCTTATGTGTTTGTACATCAGGAACTGACGGAGTTTCTTGTAAAAGAACTGACCAGGGTACGTCATACAACCGTTCGTGCCGTAGAAGTAGAAAATGCAGATTTTAAATGGGAGCCAAAGTACGAAGAGATTAAGGGGACTGTTGCATCAGTACGCCTGGATTCCCTTCTTTCACTGGCTTTTTCTTCGTCCAGAAGTAAACTTACTGCATTGATTGAGGCTGGGCGTGTATACGTAAACGGAAAGCTGATTACCAGTAATGGATATCATGTAAAGGACAACGATATCATTTCCGTAAGACAGATGGGACGTTTTCAGTACGAAGGAGTTCTTTCCGAGACAAAAAAAGGACGTTATTATGTTACAATCCGAAAGTATATCTAATGGCATTAGCAGTAAAGGAGAGCATATGAAGAACAGACCAGGGTTAAAACAATATATTTTTGCAGCACTTGGAGTCGTAATCCTGGTGCTTCTGGATCAGTATACAAAGCTTCTGGCAATTGCACATTTGAAGGATCAGTCTGCATTTGTGTTGTGGAATAATGTTTTTGAATTGCATTATCTTGAAAACAGAGGAGCTGCATTTGGGATTTTTCAGAACCAGCGATGGTTCTTTGTCATCATGACCGTTGTGATCCTTGTTATTGTGAGCTGGTTTTATGGCAGAACTCCGGTAGAAAAAAGATATCTGCCACTCAGAATCTGTATGATCATTCTGACATCCGGAGCAATCGGGAATTTTATTGACCGTCTGACCAGAGGATATGTGGTTGACTTTTTTTATTTTTCACTGATTGATTTTCCGATTTTCAATGTGGCGGATATTTATGTGACTGTGACGTTTATCGTTCTGGTTCTGCTGATCTTTTTTTATTATAAGGACGAAGATTTTTCTATTTATTCGCGCAGACAGGAGCAGAAACATGCAGATTAAAGAATTTCAGAGTGAAGAAAATGCAGGGGAGAGAATCGACAAATTTCTCACAGAGAAAGTGCCGGAGCTTTCCCGTTCTTATATTCAAAAACTGATAAAAGAAAAAAATGTAAAGGTAAATTCCACAGTAATCAAATCTAACTATAAGGTTGCAAAAGGAGATCAAATTCAGATTACGATACCGGATTTGACGGAACCGGATATCCTGCCGGAAAATATACCATTGGATATTCTCTATGAGGATGATGATATTCTGGTGGTTAATAAGCCGAAAGGTATGGTAGTGCACCCGGCAGCAGGTCATTATACCGGAACCCTGGTCAATGCGATCATGTATCATTGCAAAGACCGGCTTTCAGGAATCAACGGTGTAATGCGTCCGGGAATCGTACACCGGATCGATATGGATACTACCGGTTCTCTTCTGGTATGTAAAAATGATACCGCACACCAGATCCTTGCAGAGCAGTTAAAAGAGCACAGCATTAAGCGGATTTATCATGCAATTGTACACGGTAATATTAAAGAGGATTCCGGTACTGTGAATGCGCCGATCGGACGCCATCCGATTGACCGAAAGAAAATGAGTATCAATGAGAAAAATGGCAGAAATGCAGTGACACACTACCGGGTCCTGGAGCGGTTTGGCGATTATACTTATATTGCCTGTGAGCTTGAAACCGGTCGCACACATCAGATCCGTGTGCATATGGCGAGTATCCATCATCCGTTGCTTGGAGACTGTGTATATGGTCCGGTAAAATGTCCGTGGACACTACAGGGGCAGACACTTCATGCGAAAATTCTTGGAATTATCCATCCGAGAACCGGAAAATATATGGAATTTGATGCCCCACTTCCGGAATATTTTGAAAATTTATTGAAAAAACTACGCAAAATGTCATGAAAATCTATACATTTATTATGAAATGTTATATAATATGTATAGGATAATCATGGAATAATGACCTGCAAAGGAGCGTGACGTTTATGAGTAAAACACATACAATTATAACAATAGGTCGTCAGTTTGGAAGCGGAGGACGCGAGATTGGAAAACGTCTGGCAGATGAACTGGAAATTGAGTTTTATGATAAAGAATTGTTGTCACGGGCAGCAAAGGACAGTAAGATATGCAAAGAGCTTTTTGAGACACATGATGAAAAACCGACGAACAGTTTTCTCTATTCATTGGTAATGGATACATATTCTATGGGATTTGCATCCGGTTCTGTCAATGAAATGCCACTAAATCACAAGATTTTCCTTGCGCAGTTTGATGCGATCAAAAAGATTGCGGAGGAGGGACCGTGTGTACTGGTAGGAAGATGTGCGGATTATGCACTGGAAGAGCGGGATGATGTACTAAGTGTATTCATTCATGCAGATCTGGAAGACAGGATTAAAAATGTAGCAAAGCTGAATGAACTGACAGATAACAAAGCAAAAGATCTGATACATAAGACAGATAAACGCAGGGCAAGCTATTACAATTATTATACCAACAAAAAATGGGGCGATGCCGAAAGTTATGATATTTGTATAAACAGTTCCAAGTTTGGTGTTGACGGATGTGTGAAAGCTATCAAAGATTTTCTTGAATTAGAGGCAAGCTTGGAAGAGTAAGAACAGCGATTATAATGTTATAAGACGGGGGAAATAAAAATCCCCCGTTTTTTAGACCTGTAGCAAAATACTTATGTTCTGATAATTTCGGAACACAGGCATTATAGTGTCAAATAAAGAGAAGAAAGAGGAGACAAGAAAACATGAAATTTGTAATTCAGAGAGTAACACATGCCGAGGTTGTGGTAGAAGGAGAAGTGATCGGAAAGATTGGAAAAGGATTTATGGTGCTGATCGGAGTGGCACAGGATGATACCAGGGTGATTGCAGACAAAATGGTAAAGAAGTTGACAGGACTTCGCATTTTTGAAGATGAGAACGGAAAGACCAATCTTGCCCTAAAGGATGTGGATGGAGAACTTCTTCTGATTTCCCAGTTTACCTTATATGCAAACTGTAAAAAAGGATTCCGCCCAAGTTTTATTGAGGCAGGTGCACCGGATATGGCAAATGAATTGTATGAATATATTATTGAAGAATGTAAGAAAGTGATCCCGGTTGTGGAAAGAGGAAACTTTGGCGCGGATATGAAGGTATCTCTTTTAAATGACGGTCCATTTACGATCGTGCTGGATTCGGAGCAGATTTGTTAAATTATTATTTGGTTTCTAAAGATGTATCGTGTATAATAGAATACAGATGGAATACACAAGAAAGTGGGGAATGTAATAATGAGTTATGAAGCATTAAACAGCAGGATTATGGAGATGAAGGATGAAATTCTTGCTGGAATCCAACAGAACATGAGAATTGAAAGCGTGCGTGGTGAGGCACAGCCAGACGCGCCATATGGTCCGGGACCGAAGGCTGCTCTGGAAGATGCCCTTGAACTTGGCCGCAAGCTTGGCTTCAAGGTTGGGCAGGCAGACAATCGTATAGGCTGGGTAGAATATGGAGAAGGAAAAGAGATGGTAGGCGTTCTTGGTCATGTAGACGTTGTACCGGCTGGCGATACCGGTTGGACTTATCCTGCCTATGGTGCCGAGATCCACGATGGAATTCTTTGGGGAAGAGGATGTCTGGATGATAAGGGACCGATCATTGGATCAATTTACGCATTGAAGGCGATCCGTGACCTGAATCTTCCAATTGACCGTAGAATCCGTGTTATTTTTGGATCTGATGAGGAATGTGGCTCTTCATGCGCGGCGTATTACGTAGAGAACGGATATGAGATGCCGACGATCGGATTTACTCCGGATGCAGATTTTCCTGTTATTTTCTGTGAAAAAGGAACGACCGGAATCAAAGGCGGTTCTAAGGTTTATGACAAAGGTCATATCGAAGTGGAATATTTTGGTGGTGGAATTGCTGACAATGTCGTGATTCCAACTTGTAAACTGATCGTAAAAGGAGACATTAAGGTAGCAGAGACAGAAGGAATCACTGTGACGCATGAAAACGGAAAAACAATCGTTGAAGCGGTGGGAAGAAGTGCACATGGAAGTACCCCGCATCTTGGTGTAAATGCAGCAATTCTTCTTTTGAATGCAGTGAAAGAGAATGAATTTGGTGGAGAATTCCAGCAACTGATGGAATTTCTTCTGAAAGAGATCGGAACGGAGACAAATGGAGAATCACTGGGAGTACATTATGTGGATGAAGAAACTGGTGAGACAACCGTAAACCTTGGTATTGTTTATTATGATGGAGAAGAGACCTATTTTACATTAGATGTCCGTTATCCAAAAAATGCAGATCCGAAAGTTGTTGATGATACACTGATCAATCATATCAACAGTTACACATTCGATGTGCTCCGGAAAAATAACCACAAAATTCTCTATGTACCAAAAGACTCTGAACTGGTGACAAAGCTCGTTCATGTATATGAAGAAGAGACTGGCGAGCACTTGGAACCACTTGCAATCGGTGGTGGAACTTACGCAAAGAAATTCCAGAACATGGTTGCATTCGGACCGGTATTTCCAGGTGAAGCAGACGTGATCCATCAGCCAGATGAACATGTGGAAGTAGAAAAGCTTCTCCGTGCACTGCAGATTACGGCAGCAGCGATGTACGAACTTGCAAAAAAATAGTAGAAAACAGTGCTGACTGAATTATCTGGATATGTCATAATAGATACGAGCATCGAAGGGTGAGTTGTTCAATGGAACAAAAGCCGGATAAGATGACAGGTTGAGAATACCTGTACATCTTATCCGGCTTTTTTGATGCATTTGAAAAAATATTTATGATAGTAAGAAAAAAAGGGATATGGAGAAGAACATATATAAAAAACAGGTGATTACTTGCAAAAAGCACTTCTATCTGAGATGCTTCTGCAAGTAATCACCTGTTTTTTTAAAATTAACGGAAGAAGCGCATAACAGCAGCAACTTTCCCTAAAATCGTAACATCTTCAAGGATAAATGGTTCCATTGCATCATTCTCCGGCTGAAGACGGATCACACCTTCTTCTCGGTAAAACGTCTTTACCGTTGCACCGTCATCAATCAGAGCAACAACCATGTCACCGTTCTCTGCAGTTGCCTGCTTTTCCACAATGACATAATCTCCATCCAGTATACCGGCATTTATCATACTTTCACCCTGAACTTTCAGCATAAAGAGTTCTTTATTTGATGAAATATATTCAGTAGGAACAGGATAGTAATCTTCAATATTCTCCTGTGCAAGAACCGGTTCTCCTGCAGCTACATGGCCTACGATCGGAATCTGAACCATCTCACGTCTTGTGAGATTAAATGAATCATCCAGAATCTCGATTGCACGTGGTTTGGTTGGGTCACGTCGTATGTATCCGTTCTTCTCAAGAGTTTCAAGATGAGAGTGTACAGAAGAAGTTGACTTCAGATTCACAGCATCACAGATCTCACGTACAGCCGGTGGAAAACCACGTTGCAGGATCTGGGACTTAATATATTCAAGTATCTCTTCCTGTTTCTTGCTAATATTACCTTTACTCATAAAAGACCTCCTAAATCTGTATCTATATCAATTTGAAGTATTATCTGAACTATTAAAATTATCATATCATACAGAAGAAAAAATAGCAAACAAATGTTTAGAAAATACGTTCGATTTGCATATTGACAAACGTATGTTCTTGCTGTATATTGATAATAGAACAGTTGTTCGGGAACATGCTTTCTGGTATATAGGAGAACTGAAAAGATTACAGAAGAAAAGGGAGGAATTTATCATGCGATCAGAGAAAAGAAAAGATATGTATTCGGATCGATATCATGCAGGAGCAAAAGGACAGAAGCACTGTCATTATGCAAAGCACCGTAAGACGAATTCTATCAGACGGTTTGTGACAGGGATTGCGGCTCTGGTGATGGTTATGTCACTGAGTTTTGGATTTGGAAGCTTTTTCTCCAGTGCTCACGATAGCAAAGCTGAAGAACCTTCCGGAGAGAGATATTATAAAAGTGTCCAGCTTGAAAAAGGGGATTCACTCTGGAGCATTGCACAAAGATACAGACGAACAGAAGATTCCATATATGAATATATGGATGAGCTGGCAGAAGCAAATCATTTAAGTTTAAAAGACAGGAATAATCTCCAGGAAGGAGACTATCTGGTTGTTTCGTATTATGGAGATGATTCTGTTTATTAAAGACCATCTGTGCTGTCAGGTAGCAGCGAATAATCTGCCTGATAGCACATTATATACACTCTATTTTTTATAAAAGTCTAAAAGACTAAGACATTCTTAAGGTCTCTAACCAAGATCCCATCGCTCACCCCGTCTTAGTCTTTCCGGACTTTTTAATTTTATACTAAGAAATTATTACTGGAACAGGTTTTAAAAGAATACACGGAATGTATGGATGAATTATAAGACAAAACTTATTTTATATTTTTAAGGCTATACTTGATTTTACTAGTGACTTTAAAGGATTATCATGATAAAATCAAACAGGTGTATATAATTTTAGAATAAAAGAGGAGATTTTGTTATGGATAATCATAAAAAAAGGAGTACATTTTCTGGCAAATTAGGATATGTACTGTCAGCAGCAGGAGCTTCTGTAGGTCTTGGAAATATCTGGAGGTTTCCTTATCTTGCGGCAAAATATGGCGGAGGAATTTTTCTGCTTATCTATATTCTGTTAGCCCTTACTTTCGGTTATACGATGATAATTGCTGAATCAGCAATTGGCCGTATGACAAGAAAAAGTCCGGTAGGTGCGTTCAAATCTTTTGGAAAGTCAAAATGGATTTCTTTTGGTGGATGGATTAATGCGATTATTCCGGTTCTGATTGTACCATATTATTCTGTAATTGGAGGATGGGTTATCAAGTACCTTTTGGAATATGTAAAAGGGAACAGCAGTAGTCTGGCTCAAGATGGATATTTTTCAGAGTTTATTTCAAATGGATTTTCTACAGAAATCTGTTTTATCATATTCTGTCTGATTACATTGATTATTATTTATGCAGGTGTTCGGAATGGAATTGAGCGTGTTTCAAAGTTTATGATGCCGATTTTGATCGTGCTTTCGCTGATCATTACCATTTACTCAGTAACACGACCAGGTGCAATGGAGGGCGTGAAGTATTTTCTGGTGCCAAATCCAAAGAATTTCTCATGGATGTCTGTGGTAGCTGCTATGGGACAGATGTTTTATTCCTTATCGATCGCTATGGGGATTTTGGTCACATTTGGTTCTTATATGAAGAAAGATATTTCGATTGAAGATTCTACAAGAAATGTAGAAGTATTTGATACAGCGATTGCAATTATGGCAGGACTTATGATCATCCCAGCCGTATTTGCGTTTTCAGGTGGAAATCCGGATACGTTACAGGCAGGGCCGGCACTGATGTTTATTACAATACCAAAGGTGTTTGAGAATATGGGATTGGGAACAGCAATTGGAATTCTGTTCTTTCTGCTTGTTCTTTTTGCTGCGCTGACAAGCTCAATCGCATTGACAGAGAGTGCAGTATCTACATTTGAAGATGAAATCGGCTGGAGTCGTAAAAAGTCTACTGTGCTTGTTGGTGTGATCATGATAGTATTAGGAAGTTTATCTTCACTTGGATATGGACCACTTGCATTTGTGAAAATTATTGGTATGCAGTTCCTGGATTTCTTTGATTTCCTGACTAATTCGGTAATGATGCCGATCGCGGCACTGATGACAAGTCTTTTGGTTGCTAGAGTTGTTGGGGTAAAGAAGATAGAAGAAGAGATTATTCATGGAGAAAGTGCATTCCGCAGAAAGAAGATTTTTGCTGTTATGATTAAATATCTGTGTCCAATCTTTGTTCTGATTATTTTGATCAGTTCTGTGGCAAATGCATTTGGATGGATTTCCATGTAGAATAAAATAATATGTGAAAAAAGGAGTGTAAAGAAATGGAACAGATGAAAGTTGGAATTATCGGTGCTGGGCGAATTGCAGCAAATATGGCGAAAACACTGGACGGTATGGACGATGCGGCTGCATATGCCATTGCTGCAAGAAATCTTGACAGAGCGCAGAAATTTGCCAAAGAATGGGGATTTGAAAAGGCATATGGCTCATACGAAGAACTGGTAAATGATCCGGAAGTAGAGTTGATTTATATCGCGACACCACATCCGTTTCATATAGAACAAGCCAAACTTTGTATCAATCATGGGAAACCGGTACTTTGTGAAAAACCATTTACTGTAAATGCTGTTGGAGCAAAAGAAGTATTTGCTCTCGCAAAGGAAAAAGAAGTCTTTATTACGGAGGCAATTTGGACAAGATACCTTCCATCCCGTAAAATAATCGATGATATTATTGCAAGTGGTGAAATCGGAGAAATAAAGGGGATTTCAGCAAATCTCGGATATGATATGCATACAAAAGAACGTCTGATCGATCCGAAGCTTGCCGGTGGAGCGCTATTAGATGTAGGTATTTACCCACTGAATTTTGCAAGCATGGTTTTAGGCGATGATGTTGAAGAAACGCTTTCTTCCTGCGTAAAATTTGACAGTGGAGTGGATGCACAGAATTCCATTATTCTGAAATACAAAAATGGATCGATGGCTTCTATACAAAGTAGTGCACTTACCGGTACAGAACAATATGGTATGATATATGGAACCAAGGGGTATCTGATTGCGGAAAATATTAATGATATTACATCGGTAAAAGTATATACACCGGATCGGGAATTTGTAAGGGAAATTACAATGCCAGAACAGATCACTGGGTTTGAATATGAAGTACGCGCTTCTATGAAGGCTATCCGTGAAGGAAAACTTGAATGTATGGAAATGCCGCATGAAGAAAGTATTCGCATCATGGAACAGATGGATGGACTTAGAATAGACTGGGGGATTGAATATCCATTTGAAAAAGGAAACAGACCGTGCTAGTAATTAGAATCAGCTGTCCCTGGCAAAAAGTTGTCTTGGGACAGCAGTATTTTGAATAACCAATCTATACGACAAATACCGATTTTTCCAAAAGATATAGACAAATCTTCCGAAACCATGCTATAATCATACCTATATCGGGGAAATTTATGGAATTTAGGAGGTTCTTAGGATCATGCCATCTGATACAAAAACATACCAGGAAGAAACTTATGTTGATAATACTATTCGTCTTCGTGGTGTTTTAAACACCATGCCTGACTTTGCACGTGATTATTTTCGTGCCATTGAACCAACCACATCACCAAAGACACGAATATCGTATGCATATGACATCCGTTTGTTCTTTCAGTTTTTAATTGAAGAAAATCCTGTTTATAAACATCACTCAATTAAGGACTTTCAGGTACAGGATCTGGAAGCTATTCAGCCGGTTGATATTGAGGAATATCTGGAATATCTGAAGGTCTATGATACTACAGATGTTCATACCAAAGAAACCAAACAGGTCACAAACTCTGAACGCGGCTTATTTCGCAAAATGTCTGCATTACGCAGCTTTTATAATTATTTCTTTAAAAGACAGATAATTCAGAAAAATCCGACCTTATTTGTAGATATGCCGAAGCTACATGATAAGGCGATCATACGTTTGGATACCGATGAGGTTGCAAAGCTTTTGGATTATGTGGAATCCTGTGGTTCCAAATTAACCGGTCAAGCACTCTCCTATTATAATAAGACGAAAGAACGTGATATTGCGATCATTACTCTTCTACTTGGAACAGGTATTCGAGTATCGGAGTTAGTTGGACTGGACCTGTCAGATGTGGATTTCAACAATAATGGGGTCATGGTGACACGAAAAGGTGGAAGCCAGATGGTTGTTTATTTTGGTGAAGAGGTGGAAAAAGCACTTCGCAATTATCTGGAGACATACCGTAAAGCGGTAACGCCCCTTGCTGGCTATGAAAATGCTCTGTTTTTATCAACTCAAAGACGCCGGATCGGTGTGCAGGCGGTTGAAAATATGGTTAAAAAGTATGCCAGTCAGATTACAAATAAAAGAATCACGCCACATAAGCTCAGAAGTACATATGGTACTGCCCTTTATAAGGAAACGGGGGATATTTACCTGGTAGCGGATGTTCTGGGGCACAAAGATGTCAATACAACGAAAAAGCACTACGCTGCAATCGATGAAGACAGACGACGTAGTGCTGCAAATGTGGTAAAATTGCGGGAACCGTAAATTGTCAAAGTACGGTTAAATAATATCCTAATATGGATAAATTTTTACAAATGAAAATTGGTGAATAATAAAATGCCATCATCATTTCATCGATGTGACTGATATGATGATGGCATTTTATTATTTTTTTACTCTTAATGTCCTTAAATAGATCTTCTGTTCCGGCGTGATCCGGTAGCTTTCAATTGCTTTCTGAATCGTCTTATTATGTGTCCAGGTGTCCAGCCTTTTCTCTTCCAGATAAGGAATGATCTGGTCATACTGCTTTGCAAGAGCGGTAGCAAAATACCAGGCACGCATCATGTTTACATAATATTCGTCTGATTTAACTTCGGCTACCTTTTTGGGATATTCCGGTTTAAACTGTTCATCCAGATAATACCGCATCAGCATTCCAATTCCAAAACGGACGATATAAGGGTGATCCGATGCTATCCAGCGGCAGACTTCCTGAATAAATATGTCCAGATGATTTTTTACTGTCCGGAGCGCGATCATATCACAGGTTGCCCAGTTATCTATATACGGGAGAAAACGGTCCAGTGCGGCAATACAGGATGGGTACGCTTTAATCTGTTCAATCAGCAGTCCATGAAGGTTGTTTTCTTCATAATATTTATGTGGAAGCACTTCAAGAAATGCAGAAACATTGTCTGTTTTACCGAATTTTTTTGCGTATGCGCGCAAAGAAGGAGTCCGCACACCGATGACGGTTTCCTTATTAACTGTTGGCATCAGTTTTGCCTGAAAATCCCGATAAGCAAGATCCTGTATTGCAAAGAGATCTGCTTGTACATTTTCTATTACTTCTCTACTGTTCATTTGTCATTTTCTCCTGAAATATTGTAGATTTATAATTCGGTATAACGAAATTTGCTACAGCTTGACAGCGGTTTAAGCATTTATAAGATCGTGCCTGTCTCATAGAGCGCATTCTTCCGCTCCATACGCTTTAATTCTGGCAATACGGTAAGTAACATGGTGATGAAGCATAATCCTCCACCAATGACGTTAGAAACCGGCTCAGCGAGAAATACGCCGTCTGTTCCCATATGCAGGGCATACGGCATCAGATATGTCAGAGGTACGACGATAAATACCTTCCGAAGTAATGAGAAAAAGATTGCTTGCTTCTTCTTATTCAGGGATTTAAAGACCGTCTGGCCAATGTATTGCATATCCATGCAGATAAACGCTGCAAAATACTGCTTCAGGGCAGGAACTGCATCTTTCATCAACGTAGTATCTGAACTAAAAATTCCGATCAGGGTTTTCGGCGCGATGATGATAATACCCCACATCACAGCTGTGTATCCGAGAATCATAAGTGCCATCATGGCACCGGCTTTTCTTACACGGCATGGGCGTCTTGCACCATAATTGTAACTCAGGATTGGTGAAGTCCCTTCGTTGATTGCATAAATCGGAGTTTCTACAAGCTGTCTGACACTGGATACGATGGTCATAACAGAAATGTAGATATCTCCGCCTGTGACGGAAAGTACATTGTTGCAGACAATCGTTACCAGACTGTTTGTCAACTGCATGATAAATCCGGCAGTTCCCAGGCTTACAATGTTTTTTGCATAAGCTGTACAGCTGGCAAGTTCCTCTTTTTTGAGGAGTCTCACTTTCAGTTCTGCTTTCTTTGTAAGAAAGAAAAAGACAAATGCAGCAGAAAGTGTCTGAGAAATGACCGTTGCAATTGCGGCACCGCGCACGCCAAGCCCGAACACAAAAATAAACAACGGGTCAAGCAGCAGGTTCGTTACTGCCCCTATGGTAACTGAAAGCATGCCGATGGTTGAATATCCCTGTGCATTGATAAACGGGTTCATACCGGTTGCAATCATAGAAGGCAGAGTTCCGATCAGGTAAAGCATCAGGTACGGATATGCATAGATCAGAGCGTCTTTTGAGGCACCAAACAGTACCAGGATCGGGCGGGCAAATAAAAAGCCAATTACCATGAGTACAATGGCACAGATACAGACCATGGAAAAAGAAATATTCATAATTTTTTTCGCTTCCTGTGGCTCATTTTTGCCGCGCTCAATCGAAAATAATGGTGCACCGCCGCTTCCGAATAGATTGCTGAATGCGGTAATGATGACAATTACCGGGAAACAAAGACCGACTGCACCAAGTGCTGCAGTTCCGATGTGCGGGATACGTGCAATATAAATCCGGTCTACAATGTTATAAAGTAAACTTAAAATCTGGGCAACCAGCATCGGGAGCGATGCTCCAAGGATATTGCTGGTTATCGTTCCATTTTCAAAATCGACTCGTTTCATTTGTAAATTCATTCCTTTTTATTTTTCTTGCTTTTTAATTCTAACATGATGTAATATATATGTAAATTATTGTTTTTATATGATAATTCAATAAAAATCATATGGATAATATATTTTCATTTTTAAATAATCAGGAGATGAATTACATTTTTATGGAAATCAGACAGTTGGAATATTTTCGTGCGATCGTAGATGCCGGAACGATCAGCGGTGCAGCAAGAGTTCTTCACATGACCCAGCCACCGCTGAGCTATCAGATGAAGATGCTGGAGGAAGAATTACAGGTATCACTCTTTTTGCGAGGTACAAAGAAAATTACGCTTACAGATGCCGGAAAGACGCTTTATGAGCAGGCCGGTAATCTTCTGATGCTTGCAGATCTGACCAAACAGGAGGTTGTCAAATCTGGTCAGGCAGCTACCCTGCACATAGGGATCACACCATCCACTGTATCGATGATGTCCGAATATCTGCTTTACTTTGCAAAAAAATATCCTCAAATTCATTTTGATATACATGAAGGATCTACATTTACACTGAAAGATCAGCTGGAAAATGGAATGATCGATCTGACTACACTCCGCACACCAATTGTGTTAAATGGCTGTGAAACCAAGTCTCTTTCCCGGGAGAAGCTGCTTGTGATGGCAGTTCCTGATCACCCTCTGTTGCAGGGACATACATCCATCAGTTTGCGGGAACTTTCCGAACAACCCTTAATCCTCTCCCACCGCTACCGCAAATATATGCTTGCCGCATTTGAGGGTGCCGGACTGGTCTGTGATATTTATTTTGCCTGTGAGGATGCCCGCACTGCAATGACGATGGCAGAAAAGGGACTGGGAATTGCGATTCTTCCGGAGTCTATGCTGAAGCTCACTAATAAATTAAAAGCATATGATATTACTGGAGCTGATCTTACAACTGAAATTCTTCTTGCATGGAGGAAAGGCAGGATGCCGGCGGAATTACAGGATTTTCTGACATTATTTGAGGAGAAAATATAAAGTAAAAGAGCAGAGATACCTTCGAATGACTCTGCTCTTTTACTTTATTTTATCATTTGGTAAGTATTTTTTAATAGGATAAATAGAATTACCAGCTTGATTTCTGCTCATCTATAACTTCCAAAGTCTCTGGATTTACCAGATAGAAATCAACCAGTTCTGTCTCATATCCACCATCCGGATATACCTTTTCCAGAACCAATTCTTCGAAAGTATTATTATTTTCATCTGTCTTAGAACCGTTATCATACAGACAGTAATTGACATTTACTGTTGTGCCATCCTTCTCTTCTGTTGTCTCAGAGAGGATCGCGTAATTTTCTCCCTTTGCATTTGCCGTGTAAGTGAAATTCATATCCGGAAGGGGATTCTGTTGCTGGATATATTGATACACAGCACGCATTTCGTCCTGAAGCGGTGAAGCCTTCTGGGATTCCTGTGCCGGAGAATTTTCGGTAGAATCAGTGGTACTACTATCTTGTGTTTCCGAATCATTCAGGTCAGAATCCGGTACAGAGGATTCTGTTAAAGTGTCTGTATTCGGCAAAAACAAACTCGTTTTTTGCATATAAATCAGGTTATCAGTTCGGTACTGTGTAGCGATTCCGTAATCAGGCTGTACGGAAAGATAAATATAATGCTGATCTTGACCGGTTACGGTTTCCGTTCCTTCTACGCCAAAGCTCACAATTAAAAAGCTGTAACCAATCAGAGAAAGTAAGAAAAGAGTCAGTGCGGCATAAGAAACGGCAATTATTCGTCTGGCTGCTTTCCTATTAAGGAGACTTTTTTGCTTTTTATACAGACAGATCATGCCCCAGATCAGCAGGCAGGACAAGGTGACGGAAACGCAGATGACGGATATTTCAGCAAAATAATAGCGGATTGCATATCCTGCGCCTCTATTGATACCATACCATGCACCGTAGAAAAAGGTACTGTATGCCAGAACGATTGTAATCAGACAGGTACGCAGGATATGCTCTTTTCTTGTCGGAGTAAATTTTTTTAATGCAGAAATAAGTCTGTCCATTTCTTCTGCTTCAATCCAGGTGGTAAGTTCTGCTTCAGATGGATATTCACCGTTTGTGTCAGAAATTCCTGTATAACGGGTTAAAAATTGATTTTTTGTATCAGTATCTCCCACTTCTGCTGCCAGTAAGATCTGCATATAATACAACTGTTTTAACTGGACCGGTGTGCATTTTCCAACAGAAATCTGTGTAATTGTCTGTGTAGCATGATCGTATTTTCCAAGCTGGATTTCAAGGCTTGCAATCAGGAGCAGCATGCGGTTATTCGTAGCAAGATCGCGGACAGATTGTATATGATACATATAAAGCGCATACTCATAGTGTTCGTCCAGTGGCATTCTACTCGATATCTTTCTGCTCCATCCGGCTTCTACAAACTGGAGCCCGAAAGCAAGTTCGATAACGGCAAGAAGCTGGCAAAGGAAAGCCGTAAGTCCCCAGACATTGGTAGTGAGTTTCTGATAAGTCAGAAAAAAGATTGCAGCGGCAGCCAGGATGACGAACAACCATCTCAGCATGAACACGCGGCGGGCTTTCTTTTTTACGGTTGGATTCCATGGATATGTTTTTAATTCTGAATCTAGCACGGGCAAATCTCCCTTCCGTTGTCTAATTATCGATTTCCAAAAATATAATCTTAGTATTTAAGCGCCTCCTTTATGACGAAATAAAAGGGGCGATTAAATTACTTTTCATATTTACTATTTTACTTCTACCAGTTCGATCTGGAAGTTCAGTTCTTTTCCAGCCATCTCATGGTTGGCATCAAATGTGATGTTGGTTTCTGTCTTTTCGGTTACGGTTACCGGGAATGGCTGTCCATACTGGTTGGTCAGATATGCATGTGCACCGACTTCCAGATCTTCTGATCCAGGAAGCTGTGCGATTTCCAGCGTGAAAATGGCGCGTGGATCCGGCATGCCGTAAGCTTCTTCCGGCATCAGATGGATGTTGATGGTCTGTCCTACTTCCATTGTTGCAACGGCTTTATCGTAACCATGGATCATCTGTCCGGCTCCGCATACAAATTCCAATGGCTCTCCGCGGTCATAGGAAGAATCAAACTGGGTACCATCATCAAAGGTACCTCTGTAATGGGTACGGCAGGTCTTTCCGACATTCGGACCTTCAAAATCCGGCACATGTGCGCCACCACATCCGCTGCATCCACTGCAGTGTCCGCCACAGGAATGTTCTTCTTCAGCAGAAGCTTCTTCTGTTGCTGTTTCTTCATGCTGTCCACAGCAGGAATGACCTTCTTCGTGGTGATGGTCACAATTTGTACCTGCAGATTCCAGTTCTCCTGCAAGATAGGCATTCACTGTCGCATCTACTTCTCCTGCTGCACCGGATATAACTTTGATACCGGCTTCTTTCAGCGCTTCTTGTGCACCTTCTCCGATACCGCCACAGATCAGAACATTTGCACTCTGCTCAGAAAGGAATCCTGCAAGCGCACTGTGTCCGGCGCCACCAGCATGAACAATCTGCATGGAAGTGATCTTTCCGTCTTCTACCTCATACATTTTAAAAGTTTCTGTCTTTCCGAAGTGCTGGAAAATAGATCCGCCTTCGTATGTTACTGCTATTTTCATTTGTAAAATCCTCCTTGAGATACCTTTACTCAATAGTATAACATATGGATTGCGAAACGCATAGAAAAAGTATACAATAATGAAAGAAATAATGAGACAAAACGAAAGAAAAAAGGGACTGGAAAATGAGTAGTATTTATTTGAGCAATGCAATATTTATGATGATAATACTGACGATCATCTTTTTAAGGATCCGGTATTATATTACATGGAGCCCGAGTAAAAAATATACGATGATCTTTATTGGAATGGTAGAGCTTTATGTGTTAATGGATGCATTGTTTATGAAAGAACTCTTAGGTAAGTCAGGAAACCTTTTGCAGTTTAAGCTGGTTGTGTTTTTCTTTTATCTGGTTTATGTAATCATGCCATATGTGTGGCATTTGTTTATGCAGAGTTATATGGGGATTAACCGTTCAAAGAAGCAAAGATTTGCGGAAATGATTCCGTTCATTCTCCTGATTCTGATGGTGCTTCTCTCAGTTCCGACGGGAATTGTCTGGAGATTTTCACGGAACCGGACCTATATACGCGGTACATTTTTCGGAGTGTTTGCCGTACTCAATCTGTTTTATTACGTTTATACATTTGCACAGACATTCTTCATTTTATTCATGAACAATACAAAGGGTGTCAGATATCTCATAAAATCGGCACTGTTTTCAGCAGTCCCACTGATCGGAATTCTGGCAAATACCTATATCATTCCACTTTATGGGGCGTATCCGTTCCAACCGTACTGCCTGGTAATCGGAGCACTGCTCTCCTACCTGTTCATGGTGGAGCACCAGCAAGATCAGATGGAGTTTGAACACCGGAAAAGACTGTCCAAAGCATTGGAACTGGAAAAAGAATCGACACGGAAAGCGAAAGTAGCCGGTGAGGTAAAGAATGCTTTCCTTGCAAATATGTCCCATGATATCCGTACCCCGATGAATGCGATCATTGGATTTTCTGATATCATTGCAGAACATCCGGATGATGAAGAAATTGTAAAAAATGCAATTTCCAAAATTCAGGCATCTGGTGAGATCCTTCTGAAGATCATCAATGATGTGTTGGATCTGTCTAAAATCGAAAGTGGAAAGGCAGAAATTGTGGAGATGGTAACTGACCTGAAGCAAATGGAAGAAAATCTGAAAATGATGCTCGAATACAGCATCCAAAAGGGAATGATTGATTTCAAAGTTGAGGATCAAATAGAGAATCCACTGGTATGGTGTGATGCGACAAAACTGCAGCAGGTTCTGGTAAATGTACTGAATAATGCAGTTAAATTTACCCCAGCGGGAGGAACGATCACATTTAGCTGCGTCCAGAGAATGATCGCACCTGGATTTGCCGAATACAAATTCACGATAAAGGATACCGGAATCGGTATGACTGAAGAATTTCAGAAACATGCGTTTGAGGCATTTGAAAGAGAGCGAACTTCTACCGAGAGCAAGACTGAAGGAACAGGGCTTGGACTTGCGATTGTGAAGAAACTGGTAGATCTGATGCATGGTGATGTGATAATCCAAAGTAATTCCGGTCAGGGAACCAAAATACAGATTTCACTTCCCCTTCGGATTGCAACGGAAAATCAGCTTCATCAATCAGATAAAGCAAAGGAATACAAAATAGGTCTTGACGGAATGCATGTACTTTTAGTGGAAGATAATGAATTAAATGCAGAAATTGCCATGGAAGTTTTGAAAAATAAAGGAATTCTTGTGAACTGGGTTCCGGATGGATGCGCCTGTGTGGAAGAAATTCAAGATAAGGAAGCAGGCACATATCAGTTTATCCTGATGGATGTACAGATGCCACGGATGAATGGATACGAAGCGACACAGAAAATCCGTCAGCTTGCAGATGTGAAGAAGGCACAGATTCCAATCATTGCCATGACTGCAAATGCATTTGAGGAAGACCGGAAACATGCGCTGGATGCCGGGATGGATGGGTTTATTATGAAACCGTTCCGGGTGGATGAGATGATGAAGGTGATCGGGGAAGTGATGGAATAAATGAATGGAAAGAGCAGGGAAAGAACTTTGGAAAGTTCATCCTCTGCTCTTTGTGTGTTTCATCAATCTACGCGGCTATGTTGCCCGCGTTTTTTGTAATCTTTATCAATCCGCTTTTTCCAACTAGAATCAAGCGCTGCATTGCACCTAACAGCAGAAATTGCGTCATTTAACACCTCGTAATTCAGTGCGGTACCTTCACTGTCACATTGATACTTGGCAGCTTTGTCGGCGTGAATTCCAAAGGAGCCTGCCGTTTCGATTGCATCAATATTTGCGCCGAGGAACAGAAACTCCCATCCGTATTTTTCTTGCTGACGCTGAATCATCTGCTTTACTTTATCACTGCTGTACATATGGCTTGCATTTTCCATTCCATCAGTCATGATGATAAAAACGGTATGCTCTGGTACATCTTCCGTGCGCGCATATTTGTGGACATTTCCAATGTGATGGATAGCACCGCCGATCGCATCCAGGAGAGCCGTACAGCCGTACACAGAATAATCGTCTTCTGTCATAGAGGGAATCTTCTGCACCTCTACTCTGTCATAAAGGACTTTACTGTTATTGTTAAAAAGCACGGTAGAAATCAGCGCCTGCCCTGTCTCTCTTTTCTGCTTTTCAATCATAGAATTGAAGCCGCCTATGGTGTCCTTTTCCAGTCCGCTCATGGATCCGCTGCGATCTAAAATAAATACAACTTCTGTCAGATTTTTTCTCATACTAAATTTCCTCCTAAGTAATGGCTTATTTTGTTTGTAACTATAGGATACTGCCATTTTCAGGGGAAATGGTCGCATGAAAAGCGACACTTTTTTATGGAACAGAAAATTTCTACAGAATCATATCAGGTGAACAACGCTGTGTGCCAAATTGCCAAACTATTTTCTTCTTAGCCTCCAATCAGACTTTGATCAAAGGCAAAGAGTGCTTCATTGATTTCGTAAATACTATAATTTTGCTTCAAGATAAAATATTCAACGATTACGTCAAATTTGCTGGAATGAGACAGGGCAAATCCTGCTTTTAGCAGCATATCCTGAATTTCCGGAAGCGGAAGCTCAAGTGCCAGCGCAAATGCAAGAACGGTCGGTTTGGATGGTTTGTAGTACTTGTCATTTTTAATCTTGGAAAATAATTTCCGGTCAATATTGGCTTTCTTATAACACTGAGAATCGGTCATTCCACTTTCATCAATCTTCCGAAGCAGCATTTCAGAAAAGCTTTCATCCATTTGCTGCAAGGCATCTTCCAAAGTTGCAGCCTTACTTAACGGTACATTTGATGGCTTTGGTAAAGATATGCTTTCACAGAGATCCATTTCCCGGAACTGCTTCTGGCGCCTCATTGCTTCGGATGTTTTGTTAATGTGTGTTTCTACATAATGATCATCGATATAAGATGCAATATCAGAAAACAGTTTGCTGCTGATCCGATAAGCTGCTTTATCAAAAATGACGATGTATACCGTCATATCATTTTCCATAAGAAATGCGCTGATCGCGTCGATTGCAACCTTCAGCGCCTGAGCTTTCGGATAGCCGTAAATTCCGGAAGAAATCAGTGGAAATGCTATGGTTTCACAATGGTTTTCTTTCGCAAGCGCCAGGGATTTTTCATAGCAGGAAGTAAGCAGCTCCCGCTCATGAAACTGTCCGCCTCTCCATATAGGACCTACTGCGTGAATGACATAATTGCAAGGCAGATCATAGGCGTTTGTAATCTTTGCATCTCCGGTTTGACAGCCGCCTAATGTGCGGCATTCCGCTAAAAGCTTGGGCCCTGCTGCACGGTGAATGCAGCCATCCACTCCACCGCCGCCGAGCAAGGAGGAATTTGCGGCATTGACGATGGCGTCTACGGGCATTTTTGTGATATCATTTCTGACGATTTGTAATGGCATGGGTTGGTGTGCTCCTTTAGGTTAGTGTTTGATGATTTTACTTTTATAGTAATGATAAGCAGGTGCCTTTTTTAATTTTTCAAAACATATACAGTGCTTTTATATGCACCTTGTCGTTCCAAAATTCCCATATTGACCAGTTCTCCAAGAATTCTTCTTGCTCGACGTTGCTTTACTCCAAGTAATTCTTCTACTTGCCGAGATTTAATCGATCCTGTCTCTTTCGCAAATTGAATAATTGAATTTTGCTGTGCCGACAAACTATTTACCAGCGTTTTACCGGTATTTATCGGCATTATTACTTTCAATTACTTTACTGCTTCCAGCTTCTATTCCATAATCAAACGAATATGCATCATCCAATGGAACAATAATCCGGAATACATCGTCTTCCACAAACAAAGGATCTTTCCCTGAATAATATTTGCTGTATTTGAATAATTTTCTTACACCAGATCCAAGCTGGTCAGCATAACCGATATTCCTGAAAAACGATGCTATAAGAGGATTTTTTGGATTTGGTTCTAGGTTATCTACTGTGATGAAACCTTCCTTTGTTGCACGATTTGCATTTTCCACATACATTCGATCTTTCTCGATCACAAACTTTGCAGTATAGCTGCTGGTAAACTCCCTGTGCATCAATGTATTACTGACCATTTCTCTGACAATTGTATTCCTAAGACTTTTGTTTACTGTATCTTCAAGGAAGAACTTGTCTGGCAAGTTTTTTCTTCCAAAATCAAAGAGCTGGCTATAACTTTCAATTAGGTTTGTCTTAATAATTTCCCGATCATCGTAACGATCTACATTGACTTTCCGTACAAGAGCGTCTGTCACATACGTTGGTGCAACATTTAAAATTACATCGTCTTTTCCTAGCAACATAATTGCTGCTAAATTGAATCCTTCTTCTCCGGTAACGATATCTCTACCGTATAATCCTGCACTTTTCAAAAGTTCCTGATCATCCATAGTTGTCCAGGGATGCTGACCACCTGCATGATTCTGTGCCATAATACGAATCTTTGGCAGCAGATCTAATCTCAAATCTTCCATTTTTGCATAAGGATAGATTTTCTTTTCTGTAAAAATATTCTGCTTACCTGTTCAGAAATGAGCAAACTGTCTCATAGGTATCATTTTCAATTCCATTTCCACAGCGTTTAAATTCAACCGCTACAGTTTCACCAATTGTAAGAATGGATTGTACTTCTTTTATTTCCATTTGGTCACCTCATTCTATAATTAATGCTTAAATTTCATCTACTGATCTAAAACATATTGTTGTACTATTATCAAGTATTTTTGAAAACTAATCAAGTATATTTTTATACATATCAGGACTACATACAATATTTTCTATACGCATCCATAATTTCATTTTGGATTTTGTCCCGGAAACTTTTAGGCCCAATAATTTCACATTGATTGATGTGAGTCATTACCCATGAATGTATAACGGATGGTATTGTATTAATTTTTACTGTAATATTTTCTTTATCCTTTTTTAATACGGTTGCATTTTTCCCGAAGGTTTCAGCAATTTCCTGCCATAATCCGAAAGCACATTCTATTTCGTAGGATGCTTTTGATTCTCCTTTTTGAAAGATCTTTTTCTTGGCATACTGACCTGGATTTAAACCGCCAAAGATCATATCAATGCCTCTTTCCAGTATCGTGATATCCTTCAAATGATCAATTCGAAAATGTTCTAATTCCTCAGAATATTCCCGCTTTCCAAGGATATAGTAATTCCCTTCAGCCCAAATAGTAACGTATGGACTAATAATAATATTGTTATCTATGACTTCTTCTAATTCCTGATTAACTCCATGTTTCAGCAGTTTTGCACTTACTTTATATCCTTGATTGATTGCAACATTTAAAGCATCGATGTTATAAAAAAGCTGTTTGCTTAGAATCTTCTTTTCTGATTTTACGAAAACAGTTTTTTTTAGCATTCTGCTTTGAAAAATACTTTGTGATTCAAGAAGTTTTTTTATAATTATTTTGCTGGAAGATTCTTTTATCATATCAGAAGCAGCAACTGCATCACATAAAAGCCTTATTTCTGAAAGCTCGAATTCGCGGTCGATTAGGAAATATCCTTCCAGGTTATCCTGATATCCTGCGATTTCAATTCCCATACTGCGTAATGCTTCTATATTTCGATAGATCGCTTATTTATTAAGTTGCGAAATCAAATTTTCTAGTTCAGATATATCAAGGTCATATTCCTTAATACTTTCACTATATAAATTTAGGACATTAGGCCACTCAATTTTTCCACTAAAGCATAAGGTCAATGCAAATAATTTCTCTTTTGAATAAATTTCTATTTTTTTGCGATAGCCAAGGACAGAATTAACTCGTTCCTCCTGACCTTTATTAAGACAAGGAGCGCATCTTAAATACAAATACAGAATATAATCTTTAAAACATCTTATATCGCAGTTACATTTGTAATACACATACAGATATGCTCTGGAAGAAATATCTCTGCGGATAGACCGAGTGACTTTTTCTGCCTTTGAACAGTCTCCGTCTACATGGATATATTCATCCAGCAGTGTCGCCTGGAAAAGCGGTTCTTTTTTCAGTCTTATCTGATCATGACCGATTAGCAAAGCATCTGCCCATGCATCATAGATACAGGTCATGATGTCTTCCAACCGATCCTTACAAGTATATATCTTCATAAATTTCCTGCTTTCTCATATTGCTATAAGTATTTTCTGCCCTAATGATGTAACTATCCAATTCCAAAATCAGCAAGTGTCATCTGTGAGAAGCCTTCATTTGCATGAGCCATTTCCCAGGATTCCTTCCGGTCTACGCTGACCAGTTGTCTTGTGATATAAGTCTCTTCAAGTGGTGTGTGATACATCTGTTTTCCGCCACAGGTGATGAAATAGTGCGCTCTTTTCAGCACAACTCCCATTTTCTTCAGACTTGTGAAATCCATTCTGCCATATCTTCGTGCATTTACAATACGGCTGGCTGATTTCGGTCCGACTCCGGGTACGCGGAGGAGTTCTGCATAGCTTGCCGTTTCTACTTCAACGGGAAATAACTCCAGATGGCGTAATGCCCAATCACACTTCGGATCCAGAAGTTCGTTAAAATTCGGTTTCTCTATGGTTAAAAGTTCATCTGCCTGAAATCCGTAAAACCGGAGCAGCCAGTCTGCCTGATAAAGCCTGTGTTCACGCAAAAGCGGCGGTGGAGTTCCAATCTCAGGCAGAACAGGATCTTCATTCAGCGGGATATATGCCGAATAAAAGACACGTTTCAGATCAAATCCCTGATAAAGCTGCTGCGTGGTCTGTAATAAGGTATAATCACTTTCACCTGTCGCTCCGATGATCATCTGGGTGCTTTGTCCTGCCGGTGCAAAGCTGCGTTTTAATCTGGACATATCATGTGGTGCAAGTTGATATGCCTGATTCCAGGTGAAGGAAGAATCCAATACCGCAGGATTTGACCGTGCAGTAATTGGGGATACATCTGCTGCTTTTTGCAGCGCTGCCCTGCTATCCAGTTTCCTTTGGAACTGTTGTTTGGAAGTATCAGGAAAAATTCCGTTATGCAGGAACTGATTTCCACGGCTTCTTTCCATATATAATGATTTTCCGATTGCCATGCGATGTGCGGCAATGGTATTCTGCACCTTTCCCATCGGACTTAGGATTGTCTGCATAGTCTTGTTCGGTGCCAGCTTACGAAGTCCCTCAGAAGTTGGCAGTTCCAGATTCACGCTGACACGGTCTGCAAGATAACCGGCAGCTGCAAGTAATTCATCCGAAGCTCCCGGAATTGTCTTCACATGAATGTAGCCATTAAAATGATATTTGGTGCGGAGAAGTAACAGTATCTCGCACATCTTTTCCATCGTATAGGTTGGATTTTTCAAAATACCGGAACTTAGGAAAAGTCCTTCTATATAATTCCGTTTATAAAATTCGACTGTAAGATTACAGATCTCTTCCGGAGTAAACGTAGCTCTTTTTACATCATTGCTCGCACGGTTAATGCAGTATTTGCAATCGTAGACACAATGATTTGTCATTAAGATCTTAAGTAAAGAAATACATCTTCCGTCTGCCGCAAAGCTGTGACAAATTCCACATGAAACGGCATTACCGAGTTCTTCTTTCTGTCCCCGGCGGCTTGAGCCGCTTGATGTACATGCGACATCATACTTTGCAGCATCAGCAAGAATATGTAATTTTTCCTGTATTGTATAATGCTCATTTGTCATTTCTGTATTCATATTTCTATTATACAAACATATGTTCGTCTATGCAAGCGTTTTTTACAGTTACAACAGAGGCAATCAAGAATTGACCTGAATATACAGACAGGGTATGTATAGCTTCATTTGCCATACATACCCTGTTTTAGTAAACATATTTTCTTTTATTTAAGAAATACTTTTGATCCATGCTTCATGCAACTCATCAACGGATGACATCACGTAATCCGGCTGATGTTCGTATGCCTTTGCTTCTTCTTTTGTTGCCTCACCGGATAATACAAGTACCGTCTCAACACCGGCATGATATCCACATAAGATATCCGTATACAGGCGGTCTCCAACGATTAAAGTCTCTTCTTTCCGGTAATGATTCCGCTGCAATGCAAGTTCTACCATTTCAGGCTGCGGCTTACCAATAAAATACGGCATTCGCTTTACCGCATGTGCAAGCATTTCACAGATGGAGCCACAGTCTGGTACAAATCCAAATTCAATCGGACATACATAGTCTGGATTTGTTGCAAGATAATCCACATTTTTTGTACTCAGCAGCTTACATGTATCAGATAATTTTTCATACGTCAGCTGATTATCATAAGAAACCACAACGCAGGTAATTCCTTCATCCTCGCAATCGCTTGTTACGTGGATTTTATTTTTTTTGAGTTCCCGGATAAAGGACCGGGTTCCCAGCACATAGATCAGTTCTCCGGCATGATTTTTCTTCAGATAATCAATGGTCACATAGGATGCTGTCAAGAAATTGGTGTAATCGGTGTGGATTCCAAGAACCTGAAAAAATCTGATATAATCATCGATGCTCTTGGTTGCATTGTTTGTGATAAATACAAACTGCCCGCCATTTGCCTTGATGTCTTTTAGGAAAGCTGCGGATCCTTCAACGAGCTGATTCCCTTTACAGATCGTACCGTCTATATCCAGCAGAAAAAGTTTTTTATTTTCCAGCATGATCTTATACTTCCGCTTCTTTTTTGATCTGCACTGCCATGTCTGGATAATTGGTGATAATTGCAGTTACTCCTGTATCGATCAGCCATTTCATATCCACTTTTTCATTGACTGTCCAGACACGGACATTCAGATTGCTGCCCAGATATTCTTTCAGGAAATCTGCCATTTTTACATGATATACTGCCGGATGCAGTCCGTCTACTTTTGTATTCTTCGCATACTCTGCAACATTCAGGATCACATCACTGTACAGATAAGCGGTTTCTGCTTCCGGCACAATTTTCTTCATCTGCTGGATGCTGTAATGGTTAAAGGAAGAATAAATCACCCGCTCTTCCATTCCGGCTTTTTTTACAAGATCCGCAACCTTCTGCTCGATTTCCGGATACCAGTAAATTCCTGTTTTCAGCTCAATATTGACCTGGATACCGGACGCTTTTACCGCATCCAGTACTTCTTCCAGGGTTGGGATCTTTGCTGCGGAATACTCCGGGAATTTGTTTTTCAGTACTGTAAGCTTTTTTAACTCTTTTAAGGTATAATCCTTGACCCATCCCTTTTTTTCTGTAACTCTGTCGATGGTTTCATCATGGATCACAACCGGGATTCCATCCTTTGTAAGCTGTACGTCAAGCTCGATTCCGTCAGCACCCTGTGTGATTGCCAGTGCAAATGCTTCCAACGTGTTTTCCGGTGCATATCCGCTTGCACCTCTGTGTGCAAATATTTTTGTTTTGCTCAATGTTTACTGCCTCGATTCTTTTTAATTATTTACAGTATTGTAGTCAGTGATCGCTTTGTTGATCGAATCTGACATTTTCTGTACTGCTGTGTCGACATCTTCTTTTCCATTCAGCATACTTTCGATTTCAGACTCAACAGTTGCTCTTGCTTCCGGGAATACACTTAAAAGCGCACCGCAATATTCCGGTGAAGAATCATGGAGCTGATCGATTGCTGTCTGGAACTGAGGATACTGCGCGATATTATCTTTGAATGTCTGTTCATCGTGTGCTTTTGTAGTAACCGGGAAATATCCTGTCTGTGCATTCCAGTATGCCTGTGATTCCGGAGAGATCAGGAATTTTACGAATTCCCATGTTGCACGGAGTTTCTTTGGATCTTTATTGTTCAGTGCCCACAGAGAAGCTCCACCGATGGATACTCCGCCTTCATCACTTGAAGATACCTTCGGGAAATATGCAGTTCCCACTTCAAATTTTCCGTTTACATCCTGCAGGATCTGTTTTAATGAAGCTGTAGAACCAAGTGTGATAGCGGACTTTCCGGCTGAGAAATCTGCAAGTCCTGCATCACCGCCTTTTCCGACGATTGGAGCATAACCGTCTTTGTTGAGTTTCTGCCATGCGGTCAGGATATTCTTGGCTGCACCGTTTTTGTCAAAGTCAACTGCTGTTGCGGCCTTTTCACGCCCATTTCCGTTATTGGCATAGTCCAGACCCTGTTTTCCGATAAACTGCTCGAAGAACCATCCGTAAATACCAAGAGACATTACTTCTCCGGCACCGCCTTTGCTCATTAACTGATCGCCAATCTCATCGATTGCTTCCAGGCTGTCCGGGATTTCTGTAATACCGGCTTTGTCGAACATATCTTTATTATAATACATAATTGGGGTAGATGAGTTAAAAGGCATCGAATATAATTGATTATCAATCGTATAATATGCAGCAAGGTTCGGTTCGATCTCGGATACATCATAATTATCTACATCGATCATTTCCTGCATTGGCACTGTCCAGCCGGATTCGATCATAAAACGGGTACCGATTTCATAGACCTGTACCAGATCTGCACCCATATTTCCGATCTGTGCGCTCTTTAATTTGTTCAGAGAATCATCATATTCTCCCTGATACTGTGCTTCTACAGTAATTCCATATTCATTTTCATCATTAAATTTTTTGACAAGTGTATCGATTGCCTGTCCATTGACTCCACCCATAGAATGCCAGAAAGTAATGGTTGTTCCGTCTACATCCTTTGCATCTGCCATTTCTGCTTTTTCATTGCCTTCTGCTGCATCGGATGAGCGATCCTGGCTGATGGAAGATTTTCCACCACCGCATCCTGCAAGCATTCCGACAGCCATTGCTGCTACAAGTAATAATGAAACTGTTTTTTTCTTCATAATTTTCCTCCTGTTGTGATCTCTTCTAATTGAATGAAATTGTGTGTAATATTTACACATATATAGGATCGGGAATGAATGTTTTCCCGTTTCCAGTATAGGAATTAACCCTTTACAGCTCCTGAGAACATTCCCCGGATCAGTTGCTTCTGTCCGATAATGAAAATCGAAATCGACGGAATGATGATCATGACAACACCTGCAATCATCAGGGTAATGGACTGTGAATCCACACTGTCAAGCATACTGATACCGATCTGTACGGTTCGCATGTTGTTGGAACCGGTTACAAGAAGTGGCCACATATACATATTCCATGCATTGATAAAAGTATAAACTGCCATAGCTCCGATTGCTGACTTGGTCAGCGGGATCAGAATCTTAATAATGAATTTCAAATTACTGCATCCGTCCAGTTTTGCTGATTCATACAGGGACATCGGGAATGTCATATAGAACTGACGGAACAAAAAGATTCCCATCGCCGATGTCAGATACGGAATGATCAGTACCGCATACGTATCAAGAATCCCCCAGCTTCCGACGGTCAGATAATTGGAAATGATCGTTGCTTCGCCAGGAACCATCATGGTTGCCATAACAATTGCAAAAAGGATTCCTTTTCCCTTAAATTCTAGGAAGGAAAATGCAAATGCGGCAAGGGAACAGGAAATAATCTGTCCGATGGTAATACATCCTGCCATGATAAATGAATTTAAAATGAACCGGAGAAGCGGAACAGTTGTAAATGCCTCCTTGAAGTTCTGCAGTGACGGATGCTTCGGAAAAAGATTCAGATCCGTTGTAAATAATTCATTGGATGGCATCAGCGCAATGCTGACCGCGTATAAAAGCGGAAGCAGTATAAGGATTGCGAAAATGATATTTGCCGCAAGGCGCAGTGCTGTCTTACTTCTTCTTTTCGCCAGTGCCTTGGCGTTCATTTTATTTTTTAATTCCAGAAGTTCACTTTTTGAATATTTTCCTTCCATCGGAATTGCCATACTATTTAACTGACTCATTAGTAATTTACTCCCTTCTTCTCAATGCGGAACATCACCAATGTTACAAGCATGATAATGACAAATAAGACAACAGACTGTGCGGATGCACTTCCAAAACGATAGTTAAAGAATGCATCTCTGTAAATCGAGTATACGATTACGTTTGTGGATTCATTCGGTCCGCCTTCTGTCAGGATCTTGATCTGTCCGAATGACTGGAATGCCTGAATGATGTTTACAACAACGGTGTAAAACATGATCGGTGACAGTCCCGGAAGTGTCAGGCTGAAAAATTGCTGAACCCCGCTTGCACCGTCGACCGACGCTCTTTCATAAATGGTTTCGTCAATATTTCCGAGTCCTGCCGAAAAATACAGAAAATTGATTCCGCTATTTAACCAGGCGGTAAGGATCGCGACACAGTAAAGTGCGGTGTTTGGATCGTTCAGCCAGTTGATATCAAGTCCGAGAAGCTTATTTACAATTCCGACTGCCGGATGGAGCATGATCTGGAAAATCATGGCTGCCGAGCTTGATGCGATCGCCATCGGAAGCGCGTAAGCGGTACTGAATACGCGGATTCCTGGAAAAGCTTTGTTACAAAGAACTGCAGCAATCAATCCCAGGAGCATTCCGCCGAGTACAACGATGACAACAAAGACCAATGTAACTTTTAAACTGTTTCTAAAGGATTCTGAACTAAGCAGATCTATATAATTCTGAAGACCTACAAAGATTTTTGCCTGTCCCATTTTGTTTGTCATAAAAAGGCTTAAGTAAACTGTCTTTACAAATGGGTAGAACAAAAATACTGCAAAGATCAGAATACTTGGCACCAGATAAAGGTACGGTGTAATTTTTAGATTCTTTTCTTTTTTCATTCTTAATATCCTTTCCTATATAGATTCAGAATATTTTCCTCTGTCTCTGTATCAAATATGTGAATCCGATTTGGATCAAAATACAGATCTACCGTTTCACCTACTTTTGTCTGGTTGGATGGCTCCAGCCTTACAGCATGCGTTCTGTGCTGTTCATCAAAATACAGGAATACTTCTGCTCCAAGCATTTCTCTGGTAACGACGGTTTCTCGTATTCCGGCACTGTTTTTTGCAAATCCGCTGGCTTTTGCTTCTTCGTATTCATAGATATCTTCCGGTCTGATTCCCAGGGTCACACGTTTTCCCAGGTATTCTTTCTGGAGAATTTCTTCATTACGCCCAGCTGGATATACTTTTTTTACTGGTCCTGTTGTTGCAAATAACAGGACTGTCTTATCAAATTCTTTTTCCACTTCGCATTCGATAAAATTCATGGTCGGTGCACCTACAAATCCTGCGACAAATTTATTTACCGGATGATCGTAAATGTTCTGCGGGGTATCTACCTGCTGGATCAGACCGTCTTTCATGACAACGATTTTTGTCCCAAGCGTCATTGCTTCTGTCTGATCGTGTGTAACATAAATGATGGTGGTATCTAACTGTTTATGTAACTTTTGCAATTCAACACGCATCTGCGCCCGAAGCTTTGCATCAAGATTGGAAAGTGGTTCATCCATAAGAAATGCTTTTGGCTGTCTTATGATTGCCGCGCCAATCGCAACACGCTGCTTTTGCCCGCCGGATAATGCCGCCGGTTTTCTGTCAAGCAGAGATTCAATCTCAAGGATTCTTGCTACTTCTCTGACTTTTTGATCAATTGTTTTTTTGGGAACCTTACGGATTTTCAGCGAGTATGCAATATTTCCATAAACGGTCATGTTTGGATATAATGCATAGTTCTGAAAAACCATCGACATATCTCTTTCCTTTGACTCCAGGTAATTGCAGAGTTCTCCATCAATCCAGAGTTCTCCATCCGTAATGTCTTCCAATCCTGCAATCAATCTAAGTGTTGTAGATTTTCCACAGCCGGAAGGTCCTACGAAAATCACAAATTCTTTATCATGAATGTCTAAGGTAAAATCTTTTACACCATAATGTGTGGAATCAAATTGCTTGCAGACATTTCTTAACGCAATTTCTGCCATCTTTTTCCTCCTTCATAGCCACGAATGTGGCTTCGTTCTTGCTCTTATGTCCGTGAAATATCGTAACATTTCTGCTTCTGAAAGTGCTATCATATTTCTGCTAAAGAAATGTTAAATGGACGTATATTATTATATACAAATGTAAAAAAATGAGACAGTCCGCAAACTGTCCCACTAAAATTTCGTTATAAAATTATAGGTATAAATATTATGCTCTCTTCCGTTCTTCCAGTGTTCTGGATATTTCTTCTGTCTTTTCATCTGTTAATATGTAATGTTTTCGGAACACAAGTAATCCGATCAGCAATACAAGAATCGGAATGATCGTCATACACATCCGAAGTCCCAGCCTGGAAGCCGGTGCGATTACCGTCAGTACTTCTGCCGTTTCATCCTTCTTGATCTGGAAGATCTGAATAACGATCGAAGCCACAAGTGCAGCCACGCCAGATGCCAGCTTTACCACAAAGGTCTGCATCGAAAAGATTACCGATTCGTCACGCCGGTTATTTTTCAATTCTCCGTAATCTACCGTATTTGCAAGGAAAATCGTCACAATAACATTCAGCATACCAATTGCCGACATAATAAGGAATGCCGGAACCAGAAGCAGATAAACACCGGTACTTCCGGAGAATGCAATCACAAGAAGGATCAGATATCCTGCAAATGCCATAGAAAAGCTGACATAAAAAAGATTTATCGTATTCATAAATTTCCGGAACAGCGGAAACAAAATCATCATCGCAAGGATCTGGAATGCACCGCCAAAGGTATTAAAAAGCGTATAATTGCTCTGCCATGCTTCCGGACTGAAATCATATTTGAAAAAGTAAATGACCAGATTCGATGTAATATATAATGCGGTATTGATCATAACAATTGCCACAACCATGGTCAGTGCCTGGTCATTGCGAAACAGTGCCCGGAACATTTCTTTTACCGTTGCTGTTTCCATATTTACCGAAGATTTTTCTTTAATAGAAAGGCAGGTAATCGTGATAAAAATGAAAAACAAAACCGCAATGATCAGTGCAAAATAGCGATATCCAAGCCGTTCAATTTCCGATGCACCTTCCCCGCCTGCCAGTTTGCCAAGCGTGGATACAGAAAGCACAGTAATGATCGTGACGATGGCAGAACCAACGCCGGCACAGGAACGTGCCATTGCAGAAAGATTTTCGCGCTCTTTTCCGCTTTCGGTAAAAGCAGGAATCATGGACCAGTATGGAATGTCCATCATCGTATAAGTTACGCCCCAGAGTATGTAGGTTACAGCCGCATAAGCAACCAGTCCTCTGCCTGAAAGAGAGGGCGGTGCAGCAAACATCAGATACAAAACAATGGCATTTGTCAGTGTACCGATAAAGAGCCACGGTCGGAACTTGCCCCATCTGGTTTTCGTCTTTGCTACGATGATTCCCATGATCGGATCATTAAATGCATCAAAAATTCGGGCGATAAACAGGATCACCCCCATTGCCACAGCACTGACACCCATGATGTCCTGGTAATAATAAAGGACATAGGACGCTGACAGCATATAGACCATATCTTTCCCTACAGCCCCGATTCCGTAGGCAAACTTTTCTTTTCCTTTTAGTTTCTGTACTTCTCCCATAACAAATTCCCCCTTGTCAGATTGTAATGCCATCGATCAGAATGGATACGACTTCATCTAATGCCTCATGATAAGAAATTCCATTCTGGACCAGTACGTCTCTCTGAAAAAACTGTTCTAATGTGGCTTCCATCATGGTTTTTAAAATTGGAATCTGGATATTTCGAATTTTTCCTTCTGTGATGCCCTGTTCCAGTAATGAAATCGTACTCTCCCACCCGGTTTCCAGACGGGATTTTACTTTTTCATAAACTTCGGGATACCTCTCCTTTAGCTGATAAAGCTGTCTGAGATCAAGCTCCCGATACCCTTCCGGTAACACACCAAGAATTGCTCTGATTTTACCAACCGTATCCAGACTCAGATCTTGAAGAACTTTTTGTTCACTTTCTTTGATCGAGGAAAAACAATAATCAACCATCTCCAGAACCAATGAATTTTTGTCAGGAAAAACAGTATAGATTGTTTTTTTGCTGATTCCCAGAAGAGATGCAAGATCATCCATTGTAAATTTTAACCCTTTTTTCTGAAATGCCTGGATGGTCGCTTCAAGAATATTGCCTTTTAAATTTTTATCTGACACATCATCATCTCCTTGTGGAAACTATTTCTCTTGTAATAGTTTCCTTGATTGTAGCATCTTTGCGCACAAAAAAACAAGCAACTAAATTCACAAAAATAGTTTCTTGTTTTTGGTAACTTTTTAATATTGAATGACATCTCTTTTTCTGCGGATACATTTTGATTTAAAACTCTCTTGGTTGCAATTTTTTTACTATAAAAACCGCTGCGGAATTGCTTCCACAGCTGTTGCGTGCTTGAAACCGTACCTCTGCACTGTGAACTGACACAGGTTTTTTACAGGGGGATTTAAAAATTTAAATTGTATACTTTTCCAAAAATGTTTCTATGAACAAGAACACATAACCTGATAACAAATAACCAATAAACGATGACATTGAACCATAACCAACCGTCTATAAGCTTTGTTGAAGATATACCCTGTACGGAAATTCCTACTTAGATATCCACATCAAACAATACTGTCTGATTGTAACGATCCAGTGCAATCTGCATTTCCATAATTGTATTGGAAATACGGTCGTATTCCTGACGGATTACTTCCAGATCATAGTTGATATATTTATATTCCGGTACCGATCCGGATGAACTGAAGGAATTACTATACACACGCATTTTCGGAAGCCGCTTGCGCATATCGTCAAGAACAGCTTTTCTTTTGTTAAGCTGCGCCATTCGAATCAGAATGCTGTCAATGCTCATCTCCTGATTGCCAATCTGCACTTTTGCGGTGGCATTTGTCAGGTTCAATGTATGTTTGATAGTAACAATCTTCCTGTCGATCTCGTCAATCGTATTCGCAATGGTCATGTAATCGTATTCCGGAATGACCGGATCCTCATTGACCGCTGCCACATAGGTACTTGATGCTGCCTCCTTGTTTACCCAGAATGCTTTATCTTCCTCAAGGCTTCTCAACATCTTGTTTGCATAAGCTGATGTAATTTTCTTCATGATTTTTGCCTCCCATACTGTTCTCTTGCTTACAATATAAATGATGTAACCGGATTGCTCCATTGCTATGCAATTCCCGCAATTCTCGAACACCATATAAATAATATCTGTTCCTCAACTTCTGATTTAATTATAATTATATGATAGCAGTTTGTCATTCAACCAACAGTTTAAAACTCCACAGAAAGAACAAAGAATGTGCGAAGCACATTCTAGCGCCTGTGGCGGTCGCTTGCGACATCTTCATTATACGTCGCAGTGCGCATCCTGCCGGAGGCTTTTATTATATAGAAAATGAAATTTCCTATGTAATGAGAAATATCCCCGTCAATGACGAGGATATCTTCAATCGAAGTATGTAATAATCTACTTAAAATAATGAAATTGTCTATACTGGGTAACGATTTGCCGGAAAGCCATTTATAAATGGCCTGCGGATTTTCAAATCCAAAAGCTCCCTGGATTTCCCGAATTGTATATCCTTTTTCCAAGAGTAGCTTTCTTATGCGTTCTCCAGTCTTTTTCGGCTGGATTGACAAATACATGGGTTCCATACTTTGTGCCTCCATGATTCAGAATCAAGTTCCCTGATAACTTATATATTATACCACAGAAAGCATCGGATCACCAGTATCAGTCTCTAAAACATCAGAAAATATCCTTTCGCAAACATGATTTTTCTGTTTTTCGTAAAAATCGTTATCCTCTGTTTTAAGCAATATTTGCTTGTTTCAGACGATTAGTAGTCTAAATAAAATCTGAATTTTATTTAGTTTGGAACTTGTTGTTTCTATCATAAATCGTTGGATTCCTCGATTAAAGAGGCTCATGTTTCATCTGATGAAGAATCTCTTGCTAAACTTCGTAAAGAACGAGAAGTCATAATTCGCCTAAAGATGTTTTATAAGAACCATCATTTAGATTTTAACAACCCATTGCTTTAACAATATCATCGTCTTTCAGCTCAACACCGACTCTTATTTTTTCAATAAGATCTCGCTGCCAATCTTCTAGTTCGTCCACTCTCCATTCACTGATCTCTTGTGCAACGAAGCAGCGTTCCCTATCCCATATACTTTCTTGCTTATCCTTGTCTGTATATGGGATAGATCTGTAATATGTTTTCTCACTAAATTCATACTTTACATTGAAATATAGATATCGGAAATATTCTGTGTAATGTATTTCTTTTGGAATTTCTGCACCATAATATTTGCCGTTTACTTCTTTGTAATGATATAGCTTCTGTTCAGAAAGCCGTATGTCAAATAACTCTTCGATTGTTTTATCTTTGTCTTCCGGATGTTCTTTAAAGTGCTTTTCCTGCCACTCATTAAATAGATCAAAAGTATATGGTTGTTCGAATAGTCTTGATGTTTCTTTGCCACATATTTTTTCGCCAAAGAAATCTGCGTCACTTCTAAAACGCTCTATAATCCTTTTGTCCCTATTTGTTAAGGGTTTATTCTCCTGTATTTGTTGCTTGAATCTATGTGCCATAGACAGTTTAAGACTCCATTTTGTATATTCTGTATGTTCTTCTTCTGTCCATTCCGATTCAGGCTTTTTGAATTTTATGACATCTGGCTTAAAATTTTTCATAATATATCCGGCATAGTCTGCGACCGGAATTGTTTTAGGTATTTCGTTATTTATAATTATATTTCCTCCACTTGCATTAAAAAAGCGTATCACCGGTTTTGCCAGTAATACGCTTCGTTTTGTTGGTTGGTTTGCTACAGAATAATTGTTTTTACAAATTATAGAAAAATGCTAGTTACTTCTGTACAGAAAATATATTTACAGATCTTCCGGATCCACCTGTTTGCCATCGCTCCAGATTCTTTCCAGATCGTAGAACAGACCCTTTCTGTCCTTGCTTCGGAAATGGATTTTATTCAATCAGAAGTTTATAAAAACAGCTTTTTCCTGGAAACCAAAATGAGTAGAAATCCTTAAAACCGTTAGAAACAAAGATTGTCCAGCAATATCCCCATAAGATATGAAAAGCAAGGATAACATTTACAAAAAACTTATATGAGGGATATCAACTTTTGGCTTGCGATGGCAGCAATCTAACTATTGCACCGAATCTAAACGACCCGGAAACTCTTTGGAAATCAAATCAACTTGGTGCAACCGGTAATCACTTACATCTAAATGCCCTGTATGATGTTTTAAACAGAACTTATATTGATGCATTGGTTCAAACTGCCTCTACGTATCAAGAACACAGAGCATGCATTCAAATGATAGAAAGGGTGACATTGGACAAAGTTATATTAATTGCTGATAGAGGATATGAAAACTATAACATTATGTCTCACGCAATAGAAAAAGGCTGGAAATTTTTGATTAGAATAAAAGATGTTCACAGCAATGGCATTGCATCAGGCTTAGAACTTCCACAAACGGCAGTTTTTGATATGGATATCAATCTGATTCTGACACGAAATCAAACTAAGTCAAAGAAACAAGCAGGATATAAATTCATGCCAACAGTACAAACCTTTGATTATCTTCCAATAGGAAGCAAAGAGGATTATCCTATCTCCTTTAGAATTGCAAGGTTTAAAATAGCAGATGATTCCTACGAAACAGTAATTACAAACTTGGACCGTTTTTGCTTTTCGGCAGAAAAACTTAAGGAATTATATCACTTAAGATGGGGCATAGAAACATCATTTCGTGAATTGAAATATGCTATAGGGCTAACTAGTTTTCATGCCAAAAAAGTGGATTACATAAAGCAAGAAATATTTGCAAGATTGACCTTATATAATTACTGCGAATTAATTACAACTTATGTAGTTGAACACACAGAAAATATAAGTAAGAAAAATCAGGTGAACTTTACTATTGCCATTTACATTTGCAGAGAATATCTGCGACGCAAACGGAAACTTCGTCCACCTGATGTGGTTAAACTGATAGAAAAACATATATTACCAATAAGACCTGGGCGTCGAGACCCTCGGAAAGTCAAACCTCAGGCGTCAGTAAGTTTTCTATACAGGGTAGCATAACCATTCATCATTATATAGGATTATAGACAGATGTACAATCCATCTGTCTGTTTGCCGTGCAAAAAAACAGATAACAAAATGAAAAAAGCAAAATACAAGTGAGATTTTACCTACTTGCATTCTGCTTTTTTTAATTTTTAAATTAACTTAATGACATTGGGCGCATGCCCTGCTTTTTACATTTAAAAAAAGAATGTGCCGAAGCACATTCTCATTTTGAATTCTTTTATAATTCTTCCGGATCAACCTGTTTTCCGTCTCTCCAGATTCTTTCCAGATCATAGAAAACACGGTTTTCTCTGTCAAATACATGAACGATAATGTCGCCAAAGTCAAGAAGCACCCAGCTTCCGAGTCCATAGCCTTCACGCTGTTTGACTTCATATCCTGCTTTTGCAAGTTCTTCTTCGACATTATCGACAAGAGCTCTTACCTGGCTCTCATTGGTTCCGTTTGCAATGATAAAATAATCTGCAAGCACAGAGATTCCTGCAATGTCAATTACACGGATATCTTCGCCTTTTTTGTCAGCGAGTGCTTCGCAGGCAAGTTTTGCCATCTCTCTTGACTGCTCGATTGTCTGCATCAGTTTTTGTCCTCCTTTTCGGAATCACTGTTTTTCAGGTCCTTATAATATAAAAATGTCTCTTCTGTCGCAGGATCTAACGTTGCGCCTTTTTCGGCAAGATATGCAAGTGTATCTTCCAGAATACGGTAAAGACATGCATCGATATCTACAAATGCAAGCGCACGTACTTCCGGAAGATTTGGTGCAACATCTCTTCCAGGCTCAATATAATCTGCGATATAAATGATCTTATCAAGCAGAGACATATTCGGACGACCGGTTGTATGAGACTCGATCGATCGTAGAATCTCTTCATTTTCTATTCCATATTTTTTCCGGGCAAAAAATGCGCCCAGCTTTGCGTGCAGAAGTCCCGGATTTTTGTACTCTGCATCGGAAATTTCGATATGATTTTTCTCGCAGAGCTTAATCTTTTCATCTGCCGGCACACATTTTGCACAGTCATGTAAAAGTCCTGCCGTCAAAGCCTGCTCCAGATTGGCACCATAACGCATGGCAAGGCAGCCTGCCGTATGCATCACACCGATCGTATGATCATAACGGTCTTTATCCAGGTACCGTTTTACTTTTTTCTGCATCTTAAGTATTGTTTCCGTCATGTTCACTCACCTGATATAATCTGTTCAAATCTATATAATCTGCAACCTTTTTCGGAATCGGAAGATCTTCTGTCTCTCCTCCTCGGATCATCTGCCGGATCTCACTGGAAGAAACCGGCATCACAGGGGTACGGAGAAGCCGGATATCACATGCATACTTTTCTTTCAAATATGTGATCTGACGGCGCATTTCTTTCGGCGCTCCTGCATCATCCCGATATGCTGCCAGGATGACCGCTGTTTTCAGAAGTCTTTCCGGACATTTCCAGGTTTCCAGATTGAAAAGAGAATCCGCACCGATGATAAAATAAAATTCATCCTGCGGATAAGTCTCTTTAAAATACTCCATTGTCTGATAGGAGTACGAAGTTTCCTTTCGATCCATTTCATAGGTACAAAGCCGGAAATACGGGATTTCTTCAATTGCAAGGCGTGTCATTTCGGCACGGTCCTGTAAATCTTTTCGTATTTCCGGATTTGATTTATGGGGCGGATTGCCGTTTGGCATATACCACACTTCATCCAGATGGAACTGCTGGTATGCATATTCACCAAGCATCAGATGCCCGTTGTGGATGGGATCAAATGTTCCGCCCATAATACCGATTCTCATAATCTATACTCCACTCATTAAGGAAGAACGATTTTCTTCTTGTCGTCTTTTCCCTCTTTATAAAGAACGATTTTTCTTCCGATAACCTGTACCACCTGGGAACGTGTACGCTCTGCAAGGATCTCTGCCATTCCACGCAGATCATCTCCACAGTTCTGAAGAACGTGAAGCTTGATCAGTTCTCTTGCTTCAAGCGCTTCTGCAACAGCTGCGGTAAGTTCCGGTGTTACGCTGGATTTACCGATCTGAAGGATCGGATCCATTGTCATCGCAAGGCTCTTTAAATAAGCTCTCTGTTTGGAAGTCATAAAACTTCTCCTTTCTGAAATTATGTTCTTTTCTAACGGTAATATTCAAACTGAAGACCGTACATACGGATAGTATCGCCTTCCTGAACACCTGCATTTTCAAGCTGCTCAAGGATACCGGTTTCTTTCAGGAATTTCTGGAAGAAAGCAAATCCCTTCTCGGAATCCAGATTGGTGTAACCAAGCATCTTTTCGATCTTTGGTCCCTCTACTACAAATACATCGTCTTCTTTTTCCACGGTATATGGAAGATCCATGTGGATGATCTCTTCTTCCGGGAAATATTCCTGTTCAAATACGATCGGCTTGTCATCCAACTTCTGAAGTTCATTATTTACATAGTAAAGAAGATCAGAAAGCCCTTCTCCGGTCACACCGGAAATCGGGAATACCTTGATTCCTTTTGGCTCGAACTCATCTCTCAGTCTCTGGATCGGATCTTCATCTTCGGAATAGATCAGGTCAACCTTATTCGCTGCAATGACCTGTGGACGCATGGAAATTTCTTTGTTATAGGCTTCCAGTTCAGCGTTGATCTTGTAAATGTCTTCAACCGGATCACGTCCTTCGATACCTGCCGCATCCACAACATGGATCATCATCTTGGTACGTTCAACATGACGCAAAAATTCATGTCCAAGTCCGACACCTTCTGATGCTCCTTCAATCAGTCCCGGAATATCTGCAATAACAAATCCCTTTGCACCTTCCAGATCTACAACTCCAAGGTTCGGGCTGAGTGTTGTGAAATGATAATTTGCAATCTTTGGCTGCGCATTGGTTACACGGGAAAGGAATGTAGATTTACCAACATTCGGGAAACCGACAAGCCCAACGTCTGCGATCACCTTAAGTTCCAGATTCACCCAGAGTTCCTGTGCAGGCTTTCCCGGCTGTGCATACTTCGGAACCTGCATGGTAGAGGTTGCAAAATGCATATTTCCAAGACCGCCCTTACCACCTTTTAAGATAATCTGGCGCTGGTTCTCGCCCGACATATCGGCAATGACTTTATTGGTCTCTGCTTCACGGATAACTGTCCCTTCAGGAACTTTCAGGATCAGATCCTTTGCATCCTTACCATGGCAGCGCTTTTTGCCGCCTTCCTCTCCGTCCTGTGCTTTATATTTTGTTTTGTGACGGAAATCTACCAGTGTGTTAAGACCTTTGTCCACTTCAAAGATTACATCACCGCCGCGACCGCCGTCGCCTCCGTCCGGACCGCCATTCGGAACATATAATTCCCTGCGAAAGCTGACGTGACCGTCGCCGCCCTTTCCGGATCGGATATATATTTTTGCTCTGTCTGCAAACATAATATGTCCTCCTTATTTATGACTAAAAACAAGGCTTCAAACCCAAAAAGTTTGAAGCCTCTGTTAAATCTGCTTATTCAGCTACTGGATAGATAGAAACCTGTTTCTTATCTCTTCCTTTTCTTTCAAAACGAACAACACCGTCAACCAGTGCAAATAATGTATCGTCACCACCGCGACCTACATTGATTCCTGGATGAATCTTTGTTCCGCGCTGTCTGTAAAGGATGTTACCAGCTTTTACAAACTGTCCGTCTGCTCTTTTTGCTCCAAGTCTCTTAGATTCAGAGTCACGACCGTTCTTTGTAGAACCAACTCCTTTTTTATGAGCGAAAAACTGAAGGTTTAATTTCATCATGGTTGTTACACCTCCTCGTATGTCAAATCCATATATTCTCTGTAGTTCTCATCTTCTGCAATCTCTTCCAGACCAAGAACCATCGCGTCAAGCAAAAGCTTTGCTTCGCGAGTCGGATTACCTTTAAGTCGATAGTCAATGAGTCCTTTGGATTCATCGGATACAAGGCTTGTACGGTCATCCGCAAATTTCTCAATGGCATTCAAAGTATTGATCGTAAGTACGGAAACAGCTGCGCAGACAATATCCTGTCCTTCTTCACTGAATCCTGCATGACCATGTGCTTTGAAACCTACACATTGATGTTTTTCATTTTTATAAATGGTTACTCGTATCATATAACCACCAGCTTCTTACGCGTTGATCTTTTCGATCTTAACTGCTGTATACTGCTGTCTGTGTCCGTTTTTCTTGTGGTAACCTGTTTTTCTCTTATACTTGTAAACGATAACTTTTTTAGCTTTTCCGTCACCAATTACAGATGCTTCAACTGTTGCACCTTCTACTACTGGTGTTCCAACTTTAAGCTCGTCACCACTTACTGCGAGAACCTGGTCAAAAGTATAAGACTGTCCGGCTTCCACACCAAGCTTTTCTACTTTAATGATATCGCCTTCGGCTACTTTGTACTGTTTACCACCTGTTGCTATAATTGCGTACATATGGCACCTCCTATTATCATTACTCGCCAACTACGGTGTCTGATCAAATCAGGACTTATAACCTCGTTGTGCGGCATACCTCTGTATTATACAGTGGCATGCCGCACAAAGTCAACCCCTAATTTGCGATTTTTTTAATTTTTTCATAACAATATCCGATAATGTCTTTTCTTGTGATGATTCCTATGAAATTCTGCTGGTCATCAATGACCGGAACAAAGTTCTGATCCATCGCTTTTTCCATCAGATCTTCCATATTGGAATCGGCACTTACCGGCCGGTAATCTGCTCTTCTTGCAATCTTCGTGATTGCAATGTCTTCTGCTCCTTTCAGATTCAGGATGTTCAGCTTCTTAAGTCCCCAGAGCAGGTCTCCTTCGGTGATTGTACCGACGTATTTACCTTCCCGGTTGATCATCGGAATGGATGAGTATTTGTGGTACTCCATGATTTCCATTGCCTGTCTGAGCGTGTGGTAGTCATATACAAATGCCACTTCTGCTTTTGGCTTCAGGAAAAATAATATATTCATTTTCGTATCCTCTCTTGTATGAATATTCTGTACAGGGGAGTTTTCCCCAACACCTGTACTATACCATATTTGAGGATCGAATTGAAGATTTACAGCTGAGTGTTAACAAAAATATCATAAATTGCTTTGATTGCTGCTTCAAAGTCGTGCTCTCTCACACCGATGATAATATTTAACTCGCTGGATCCCTGATCGATCATTTTTACATTGACATGTGCATGTGCCAGTGCAGAGAAAATTCTTCCGGCTGTACCGCGTGTCTGACGCATTCCACGTCCAACAACAGCGATCAGTGCAAGATCGGATTCCAGTTCGATGTCATCCGGATTCACGGCACGGTGGATGCCCGCAAGCACTTTCTGCTCATGTTCTTCAAATTCATCCTGATGAACGAAGATAGTCATAGTATCAATTCCTGACGGCATATGTTCAAAAGAAATTCCTTCATCTTCAAATACACCAAGAACCTTGCGGCCAAATCCGACTTCTGAGTTCATCATTGCTTTTTCAATTGTAATAGAAGCAAATCCACGCTTTCCTGCAATACCGGTAATTGTATACTTCGGCTTTCTGCAGGTTCCTTCTACGATCAGAGTACCCTTTTCTTCCGGTGCGTTTGTATTACGGATGTTGATCGGGATTCCTTCTTTACGAACCGGGAAGATTGCATCTTCATGTAATACGCTGGCACCCATATAAGAAAGTTCACGCAACTCTTTGTAAGTAATTGCTTCGATTCCTTTTGGATTCTTAATGATACGGGGATCTGCAATGAGGAATCCGGATACGTCTGTCCAGTTCTCATACATATCAGCATGTGTGGCTCTTGCAACGATCGATCCTGTTACATCAGATCCGCCGCGGGAAAATGTCTGGATCGTTCCGTCCGGACGTGCTCCGTAGAATCCAGGAATCACGGCACGCTCTACTTTTGAAAGTCTGTCTGCAAGTACCTGGTTAGTTTCTTCTGAAAGGAAGTTCCCATTTTCATCGAACTTGATCACTTCTGCCGCATCGATAAACTCATATCCAAGATAAGCTGCGATTACACGTCCGTTTAAATATTCTCCACGGGAAGCAGCATAATCTCTTCCAATCTTCTTTGCAAAATTATCACGGATGGTGGCAAATTCTTCGTCAAGAGAAAGAGTGATCCCAAGCCCTTCAATGATTTCCTGATATCTCTTCTGAATGTCAGCGAGTAATTCTGTAAATTTCTTCTCTTTTACAGCTGCGCCGTAACAACGATACAGCATATCTGTTACCTTGGTGTCGTCGGAAAAACGCTTTCCCGGAGCAGACGGTACAACGTAACGTCTTGATTCCTCTGAAAGAACGATCTTTCCTGCCTTTTTAATCTGTACCGCATCGGCAAGAGAGCTTCCGCCGAATTTCACTACCTTAATCATCTGTTGGTATTCCTCCATCTCTCAATTCATATATTCTGATCTGCACATGGCAAACCTGCATTTTCTGTAGAAACACCGGGCAGATGTTTCTACACTCATGTAGTTATTACTTTATTACGCTGACGTGAAAAATGCAAGATTTTCTTTTGGAATCTGTTGAAAATCTTGCATTTTGTCTAATAGAATTTCTTTTTTTGAAAACTTTCTATGCATGAATTACATCTGCAAACGTAGCATCCGCTGCTTTTCTCAAATCCTCCGGTGCAAGTGTCAGTTGTGCACCGATTCTTCCGGCACTTACATAGACTTTCTCAAACTGCTGTGCACTTGCATCAATGACCGTCGGAAAATGCTTTTTCATTCCGATCGAAGTGCATCCACCACGCACATAGCCGGTAAGCGGTGTTAACTCCTTTAAATGAAGCATTTCAATAGATTTTTCACCAACCGCTTTTGCAGCCTTCTTAAAATCAATTTCTGCTTCGATCGGAAGAACGAAAACATAATGTTCGCCACTTTTCCCAGTTGTGACAATCGTCTTGTAAACCTGTTCGTGAGGCAGATTCAGCTTATCGGCAGTTTCAATTCCATCCGTGAATTCATCGCATTCATAGGTCTGATATTCGTAAGAAATTTTCTTTCTGTCTAAAATTCGCATTGCATTTGTTTTGACTTCTTTTTTACCCATGTAAACTTTCCTCCAGTGTTTTTCGGATTTTCTTTCGTGTAATTTCCACCAGCTGCAGTTTCGTCATTCCCATCACATTCCCGGGATTTGGGTCCTTCTTTAATTCCCGCTGCAGATACGCAAGAAGTTCTTTCTTCTCTTCTGCTGATTTCATGTTGATAAAATCAATAATAATGATACCGGAAATATTGCGGAGCCGGATCTGGCGGACTGCTTCTCTTGCTGCCTCCCGATTGATCTCTGGAAAATGAGAATTCTTTTTCAGACATTTTCCGGAATTGACATCGATTACAGTCAGCGCCTCGGTTGGCTGGATCACCAGATAAGCCCCGGATTTCATCCATACCCGTTCTTGTCTGGCTTCTCGGATCGCCCCTTCCAGGTTATAGCATTTTACAAGTGGATAAGACGGATCCGTATACGCACGGAGAAGCGGAAGTTCATCTGGCATTTCCGTTTCCAGATAAGTCTGAACTTCTTTATACAAAGCTCCATCTTCTACCGTTTCCTCTACAATAATTTCCGTCAAATCTTTTTTGTAAATATCCCGGAGTGCCTGTACGCACGGATCCGGTGCACTCTGCAGACAGCTGAAGCAGGTCCGCATCTTGCCATATTCTACGATTCTGTGATAGTTCTCTGCCAGTTTGTCAATTTCGGCACGGATCTGTGTTTCTTCTGCTTCCACACAATTTGTCCGGAAAATCAATCCGAAATCACAGTCTATATAGTCCTGTCCCAGCTTTTGCAGTTCTTCTTTCCTGACACCGTGGATTTTACCGGATACACCAATGGTACGATTGCCGGAAGTCAGTACTACATACTGCCCGGTGAAATTTAAGTTCCCGGTCACGACAGGCTGCTTGGTTTTCACTGCTTCTTTCTCCACCTGAACCAGAAGCTCATCACCGATCACAAGTGGCTTCTTTCCGATCTTATTGGTGAAAACCGGGGTATATTTTCCATCCAGCGCAAAATAGCATTGCTCACCATTTGCAATTTCAACAAATGCGCCACCGATATTCGGAAGGATTTTCCGTACTCTTCCGACATAAATTTCACCCAGGCGGCAACTCCTTTTTTCTCCGCTACCGCCAAAGTGAAATTCCGTTAGTTTCTCATCCTCTAAAAGTGCAAGCACCCGGCGGTTCATGCATTCCGTAAGGAGTACTTTTCGTTCCATCTATACAATCTCCGTTCCAAGCGCATCCAGTGGAACCAGAATCATCTTGCCCTCCGTGTTTTCGGATTCCGCAAAAGTTTCCAGTCTGTGGTGGGTAAAGGTCACTTCCTCCGCGTCCATACCAAGATAGTGGACAAACGCTTCTGTGACCAGCTCCGGCTTTAAGTTCTGGACACTTCCTGCTGCCACACGCATATAAATCTTTCCGTCCCGGCATTCCAGCTTGTAGATCATCGGACGAATGTCCACTTCTTTTTCACTCTTTTTCGTCTTTTTGACCACACAGATTTCATTCTGCGCATAAAAAGCTTCCAGCTTTTCAGCAAGATCTTCCGGCAGGCTGCCATTTTTTACCGAAGATAAATAGTCGGCACCTGCTACGATTGACATTCCTTTGCTTTTCTTATCATCCGGGATCTGCACAAAGCTGACGATCTCCATGCCGTCTACCATCTGTTCATTCAGCCGTCTGACCGCTTCTTTGCTGGCGATTGACTCGGTCAATTCGATATCAAAATATTCCCCGTCACTGGTAAGCCCTACCCCAAGTGGATTAGCGAAAGACATGATCATGTGCGGGCTGTAACCACTGGTAAATGCGATCGGAATCTCGGCACGGCGAATCGCTTTCTGGAAATACCGCATGATATCCAGGTGTCCGATGAACTTCATCACTCCATTTTTCCGAAATTTAATTCTTGCCTTCAAAGCAGACACCTCCTCCGTAACTTGCTGCCCCACAGCCGGAACATTTTGCACGGCAGTTCGGGGTTACATTCCCTTCCATTGCATTCTTCCATTCTCTTATAAGGAAAGATTTTGTCACGCCACAATTGATGAAATCCCATGGGAAGATTTCATCTAATTCACGCTTTCTGAGATTATAGAAATCCATGTCTACACCTGTATTTTCAAAGGCCTGCAGCCATTTATCATAATCAAAATACTCATCCCACGCATCGTAAATACAGCCAAGACGGTAAGCCTCTTCCAGAACCTTTCCGACCTTCCGGTCACCGCGGGCAAAGACGCCTTCCAGAACGGTTACTTCGGCGGTATGCCAGTTGTAGCGCAGACTCTTGCGGTTCAGCTGGTTGCGGAATGCTTCCTGTACAATTCCTGCACGGCGGATATATTCTTCCATCGGCTGCATGGTCGCCCACTGAAGCGGTGAAAATGGTTTCGGTACAAAGAAGGAACTACTTGCCGTGATCTGACATTTTCCATTTCTCTGATCCTTCGGAATTTCATAATACCGGCGTGCTACTTTATCTGCAAGAACAGCAATTCCTTCCATATCTTCCTGGGTTTCGGTCGGAAGTCCAAGCATGAAATAGAGTTTGACCTTCGTCCATCCACCTTCAAAAGCCTGTCCGGCTCCATTTAAAATGTCATCTTCCGTCAGACCTTTATTGATTACATTACGCATCCTCTGTGTTCCGGCTTCCGGGGCGAAGGTCAGACTGCTCTTACGCACATCCTGCACCTTGCTCATAACGTCCAGAGAGAACGCGTCAATACGAAGAGACGGCAGGGAAATGTTGACTCCCTGTGTGTGGAACTCATCGATCAGGAAGGTGACAATCTCTTCCAGTTCGTTGTAATCACTGGAACTTAAAGAACTTAAGGTGATCTCTTCATGTCCCGTATTCTTCAGCATTGCACGTGCCGTCTCTTTGAGCATGTTGATATCACGCGGACGTGTCGGACGGTAAACCATTCCAGCCTGACAGAAACGACATCCCCGGATACAGCCACGCTGGATTTCCAGAACGGCTCTGTCCTGTGTAACCTTGATAAACGGGACAACCGGCTTTAACGGATAGGTTGTCTGGCTCATATCTGCCGCAACTACTCGTTTGATTTTTTCCTTTGCATGCGGATTGTTTGGCAGGAAAGATTCGATTGTGCCGTCTTCTTTGTAAGTGACATCATAAAAAGAAGGAACGTAAATTCCCTCAATCTCTGCTGCCATTTCCAGAAATTCTTTTCGGCTTTTTCCGGCTCTCTTCCACTTTTTGTATGCTTCCAGAAGTTCATCATAAACCACTTCACCCTCTCCGATATAGAACATATCGAAAAATTCAGCCAGTGGCTCTGTATTGTAAACACATGGTCCACCACCAATGACAAATGGATCTTCTAAAGTTCTGTCTTCACTGTGAAGTGGAATACCGGATAAATCCAGCACCTGCAGTACATTGGTGTAACACATCTCAAACTGTAATGTGATGCCAAGAAAGTCAAAATTTTTTACCGGATCCTGAGATTCCAGGGCAAAGAGCGGGATATGTTTTTCACGCATGATCTTGTCCAGATCAATCCATGGAGAGTAGACTCTCTCGCACCAGGTATCCTCCCGGCGGTTGAACATATCGTACAGAATCTGGATTCCCAGATGGGACATACCAACCTCATATACCTCCGGAAAACACATTGCAAACCTTATATCCACCGCATTTTTGTCCTTCATGACTGAATTGACCTCATGACCAATGTAGCGGGCAGGTTTCTCTATATTCAGTAAAATATCATCATCTAATGCTAGTTTTCTCATTTTTCCTCCGTCTTATCTGTTGTTTTTGCGTGCTTTCGCACAATTACAGGTATTAAAAGCCTGTAAGTGAAAGGATAAAATAGATATTTTATAAAAATCACTTGTTTAATAATAGCTTGTTTAAGTAAGAAAATCAACTATTTTGGACAGATCAACTACTTCTGATGCAATTTTATTATCGCTTTCCTGAATCTTTGAAAATATTGTCTTTGAATAAGAATTCATAATGTTGCTTAAATCGATGACATCATTCTGATCATCAATATAGACATCCTCAGTTATCGTTGTATTTGCATGCCCCAGCATTTTTGAGATCACTTTCAAATTATTAAACTTGAATAGAGTAAAATGCTCGCATCTATCATTTCTAGCAAGAGAAAATGAAGTGAAATGCTTGCATTCTCTAATGATTATTATGGATTGTTTTTTAGGGCAACACAATCCGTCGAATTATTTTGCGCTTACGAAAATCATTACCATTTTAATATTTAAAAGTAAAAAGAGAACAGCTGATAATATATTCGAACTGTTCTCCTACTTCAAAGTCCATGCAACAATGACATTACTGTTTCCCGCTTATTTGTACCCAGTTTCTGCAAAAGTCATTTTCGCTTGTATCTTTATTATATTTTCACCATATGCTTTATGGGATACGGTGATGTAACAAGGAAACATTCCCTTTCTTCCATTTTTCCCATTGTCCGTTGCGGAAATTGGGTTTTACAAAAAGGTATGGTAAATCCATTTCAAATTCTTACTAACCCAAACGATATACCTTATCAAATAGCGGAAGATTTTCTTCTTTCATATGATGCGTGATTAGGATCAATGTCAGATTTTTGCATAACAAAAGTGCCTGCTCGATTACCATTGCATTTTCTGCATCAAGCGCAGATGTGCCTTCATCAACAAACAAAATCTGTCTGTCATGGGCAAGTGCCCGAGCTACGGCGATCCGCTGCTTTTGTCCTCCGGAAAGATTTTTTCCATTTTCCCCTGCTTTTGTTTCAAGCCCATCCGGAAACTTTTTGATTTCTTCTTTTAAAGCACTCATTGCCAGAATCTCTTCTAATTTTTCTGCGCTGACTCCATCACCCAGAGTAATATTATTACGGATGGACGTGTCAAAAAGGAAAATACTCTGCTCTATATAAGCCATCTGCTCGTAAAAAGAATCTACATCATATGAGGAGAGTTCTTTTCCGTCATATAAAATCTTTCCTTCGTATCCTTTCAGCTGACCAAGCAGCAATTTCAAAAGGGTTGTTTTACCACAGCCGCTCCTTCCAACAATCGCATATTTTCCACCTTTTTGGAATGTGAGGTTTTGTCCTTTCAGGACTTCCTTTTCGCCATAAGAAAAGGACAGATTCTCAACTTTGATTTCCTTTTGTAAGGAAGGAAGTGCTGCTTCTGCCTTCGGTTCTTCGTCAACTGATTGCATTTCGGCTTTGACAAAATACGGGCGTGCTCCAGCCATTTTCAAACGGTAAGAAATAAGTTGTCCAAAAGAATTTCCTACCTGGTTTGTCAGATTGATACTTCCGAAAATAATCTCCGGTGCAATAATACGTAATACACAAAGAACAAATGTCAGCATGTTGATCGCATTGATTCCGAAAATGCTGATTACCATTGCCTTATAGCCTTCTTTTCCTTGTTTTTCAGCGAAGTTGCATCTTTCCTTTTCCAGTTCATCACCGGAAGCATTAATTTTGCTTTCAAACCGCTCGGCAAGGCCAAAAGCCTGTGTCACAGATAATCCGGCAATCTGTTCTTTGATTCTGTCGGTATATTTTTCTGTTGCCGCTGATATTTTTTTTGAATACTCTTCTACCTTATCGCTAAATATCCGGCTTGTATAAAGTGAAATCACGGAAACGACAATTGTCAGCAGCAATATTTCCCATCGGATAAACAAAAGAGAGACTGCTCCGAGAATCAGCTGTAACGTCTCTTCCATACAGCTGTAAAAAATCTGGAATCCCTGGTTTTCCGCTTCGCGAATATCATTTGTGTACCACGATAAATACTCTCCGGTATCCGTAGCGGAAAGCTTTTCGAAGGAAGCACTCATGATCCGATTACTGATATCGTTCCGAAAATCCTGATTCATTTTCGCGATGAGATAGGTTTGATATTTATTTTGAATATAGAACAAAATACTGTTGCCAAAAATCAAAACGGTATTGCACACCACCGTGATCAGGACCATCCGGAAATTTCCTTCCATGACCTGTTTACCTATATACATCTGCAAGAAAGCGTATCCGGTCGACACTCCACTTGTAAGGACTAAAAGCAGAAAAAGAAGGAAGTTTTGCCATTTATATTTGATCAGATATTTTTTCATGCGCTCACCTTCTCTCCAAGATGATATACCTTTGTATATTTTTTCATCTCATTCTTTTCCAGATGATGACTTACCAAAATCAGCGTAATATCCGGTTCTTCCAGCAGAGATTTCTCGATTATTTTAGCATTCTCCTTATCCAGAGCAGAAGTGCCCTCATCCATGATCAGAATCTTACGGTTATGGATAAGTGCCCGGGCTACGGCAATCCGCTGCCGTTGTCCACCTGAAAGTTTTCTTCCGTTTTCTCCGACATCTGTATTCAAACCATTTTCAAAAAGTTTAAGGTCTTCATAAAGAGCACTGTTTCTTAAAGCCTCTTCAATCTGTTCCTCTGTGAAATCCCCTCCCAGAGTTATGTTTTCCCGGACTGTTGTGTGAAAAAGAAATACATTTTGTTCAATGTATGCCATCTGATCACTGAATGTTTTCGGGTCATAAATAGACGCATCCATCTGATCAAATAAAACTGCACCTTTATTTGCCTGTAATTGTCCCAATAATAATCTGAGAAGCGTTGTTTTCCCACTTCCACTTTCTCCGACAAGGGCATATTTTCCACCAATCTTGAAATCCATATTCAAATGTTCAAAGACTACATGCCCCGGATAAGAAAAACCAAGGTTTTTGATTTCGATTTTTTCCTTTACCGGCGGTAATGGTTCCTTTTTCTTATCGTTTTTTTCCTGATAAATGATTTTATCGAAATACGGTTTTGCTCCTTCAAAAGTGATCTTAAGCTCTGAGAGTGAGAGTATTGCATCCTTTACCTGGTACGTCAGGTTGCCACCGCCGAAAAAGATTTCAGCCGGTATGATTCTGAAGGCACACATCCCAAAAAGAACAAGATTATTGATCAACCCTGCCAGTGCGTTTACCGCTTTCATTTTGAGGGATGCTTTACCCTTACATTTTACATAGCGGTATCTTTGATTTTCCAACTGCTCTGAAGCCTGTCCGATCCGGTTTTTGAAATCCTTTTGATGTCCGAAATATTTCAGAACAGTCAACCCCTGCAGCTGTTCTTTTACAATCTGTGTAAAAGATTCCCATTCACCGGATACTTTCTTTGATTCCTCACTCACATCTCCAGGGAAAAAATGAGTATATAAAAATACCATTCCTGTTGTCAAAATGGTGCACAAAAGCAGTTTCCACTGAATCATGGCAAGTGTTACCGTTCCTATAATCAATTTGATGATTGCATCAACACCATTATAGAAATTTAGAAATCCCTGATTTTCCGCCTCTTTCAAATTGTTCGTATACCAGGAAATATATTCTCCGGTATCATTTTCCCCTAATTCCTGTGTCCCTGCTGCCAGAATCCTGCGGTTAAGATCCCTTCTCATATCCTGATTCATGCAGGCAATTACTTTCGTCGTATGCACATCATTTTTCCAAAACAGAAAATGCAGAATCAGATAAATAACGATTATCAGCAAAGAACAGATAACGATTCCCTTAAAATCACCATCCATAACCAGCCTTGCCATCCGCATGGTGATAAGCGTACTTGCAAGCAACAACAAATTCGTGCAAATCAGTTCTAAGATAATGAGCAGATTCTGGAATTTATATTTTTTTAGATATGTTTGCAATTATTCTTTCCTTTAAAAATTATTTAATGTAGTTTGTGTAAAAAAACTTTGGTATTCATTACATTTATACTTTTGTACAGTCTTTAGCTTTCTCTATCTTCAAGGTATTCTGCAAGACTGTAATACAGTTCACCTGCAATTCCACGTATCTGCTCTGCGGCGGTCATGGAATTCAAGATTGCCTCCTGCTCTGCTTCTGCCGCAGCAAGGAAAGCACGGTCGATTATATTTTCCGGAATTGCTGATATTTGCACAAGTTCCTCCTCATAACCGGATGGGATTCTGTTTGCAGTCGTAAATCCGATCATAACCTCTCCGCTGCCATGGCCTGTGTAACCGCCGGTTCGTGCGATACCAACACCGGTTCTTTTCAGAATCCGTTTGAGCTGACGACTTGTCACTGGAAGGTCTGTAGCCAGAATACTCATAATAGAACCTTTATCTTCTTCAGATGCAGCCATATCACTCTTTTCCTGCTTCCATTCCAAAATCTTCGGACCAACAGCTTCTCCGTTCAGTACAAAATCTTCCGTTGCACCAAAGTTTGACTGAACCAGAACACCAATGGTGTATTCTTTTTCACCAATCGTGATCACGCGGGATGCAGAACCGATTCCCCCCTTCATGCCATAGCAGGTCGTACCGGCACCGGCACCTACATCACCTTCTTCGAATTCTTCTGATGCTGCCGCAAAAGCCTCACGCACTTCCTTTTCGCCAATCGCCCGTTTCTGGATATGATTGATCCGGCAGTCATTGCACTCGCCAACAACCGGATTGATACTCTGTGGCTCAATTCCGTCCTTACGGCTCTGTTCGATCACGACATCAACCATTGCATCCAAAACCTTTCCGACATTTAAGGTATTGGTAAGAGCAATGGGTGTCTCGAGGGTCCCCAGTTCCTCTACCTGCACCACGCCAGCACTTTTTCCAAATCCATTATGAATGTATGCAGCTGCCGTATAGTGCTTGGCAAATGCATTGTCCGGTCCAGGAACGATCACGGTTACACCGGTATGATTTTCTTCTGTCTTCACCGTACAATGCCCTACCCGTACACCTGGCACGTCCGTAATCGCATTCCTTTCTCCTGTTTTTACTCTTCCGGGTACAATCCCAAAGTCCCGAATCCGTTTTTTCCCCATTTTGGTTTCCTCCTTGGATTATGTTGTATTTTTCAATACATGCTGGTTATAGTATAACACATCTCCGTTATTGAAGGATTTATTTTTTATTTTATGCGTCTGACTTTCGTGATCATCTCGGTTTTTACCGGTCTGTGATAGACAAATCCTGACTGCGGTTCAATGGCTTCTTCTACTTCTACATGTTCCAGTCGTTCAATCTCATCCCAGCCATCGATCACTTTTCCGATTACAGTGAAATTACCATTCAATCTCTCAGAAGCAGCAAGAGTGATATAGTACTGGCTGCCAGAACTGTTCTCTGGATCTCCTGCCATGGCAACAATCCCCCGTTCAAAAACGATTTTGGCATTTTCAGGATTGGTTTTAAATTCCGGTTCGACCATGATATCGATCTGTGGATCAACACCATCAAAAAACAGTGGCTGGAGGACAAATCCCGGTTCCAGACGTTCAATGGCTCTTCTGTCAAATATTTTCTTCTCTGCGAGCTGCATAACACTTCCGCAGGCAATCGGTGCGATTTCCGGCCAGAGTTCAAAGTGTATCACAGCATTCTCATTTACAGTTATTTCGATGATTGGTTTTTGATTCCCGGTATAATTGAATTTACCATCATTTTTCTCTTCCAGCGCTTTGATCATATGATAAGTATATTCATTGTACGGCATAGGGATTCCAAGCTCCTTTCCCATCCGCACAAGCGCACCGGAGAACATATCGATTTCCGTATGACGTCCGGCATCCAGATCCTGTAAGGTAGAATATCTGGCTGTCGCGGTAACATCCAACGCTTGTCCCCAGAATTGCCTGCGACAGATTGTTGTATACATTCAGGCGAAATTTACACCATATCTCCTCCTGAATGTACTCGGTCGACCGGAAATGAATCCCAGTATCTGTAAACAACGCTTCCACCGCTCTCACACGCTCACTGTCAAACGGTGCAGATGGCTCTCCAAAAATAATTTCCAGTGTGGTCGGCGGATCAAAATGATAACCATCATCCTCTTTGTGTGAAGCCACTTTGATCAGTGCCGGTAAGACATGCTCCGTGCCCACTGTTCTTCCGATTATTTCTTCACTGTCGACTCCATTCATCAGGCTCATGACCACTGTATGTCCACCCGTTGTTTTTTGTATACTCTTCAATGTACCTTCCAGTGAACCGTATTTCAAAGCAACCACCAGCAGATCCACATTATGTGCTTCTTCTGGTGACCACACCTCCGGATGGTAAATCTTGCCATTATTCGCACATCCATTTTTCCTTAGCCGATCCGCTCTTTCTCCCTCGGCAATCACGCCAATCCGGACTTCCGGTTTCTGTGAAAGTCCCCAGATCACATAGGAGCCTACCGCCCCTGCACCTAAAACTGCAACTGATTTTATCTTCATCTTCTATCTCCTTTCGTTTTACGGATACTCATATTCTAATTATACTTTTTTACAGAAAATAGATCTCTTCATTCCGCCATATGTATCATATATTAACTTGCGACTCCAATCTTTACAATATAGATTTTTTTATAACAGGAACAAATATTTTCATATTTTTGCAGAAAAAAAGAGACTCCACAAGGGAATCTCTCTTCTTATGATACTTACTGTACAACACTTAACTCTCCGGTTTCTGAACCATAAAAATACAAATCATTCGGCAAGAACAGCTTATCTTTCTGGCTTGCTTCATTTGTTCCTTTCAACGCATCTTTCTGCATATCTACGTCGCAATATGCCTCCGGCACAACAACAAACCCTTCAATACCCAGTGGAACAATATAATAATCCGTTCCAATCATTTCTGCAATTTCCTGAAGATATTCAGGATCTGCAATAAGCGCGGCGCAATTTTTTGCTGAATTGTTTCCCATAACACAGTACGCTTCATTGTCCATCGGTGCACACATTCCAAGAGCTCGCATCCTTATCATCCGTGGTTCATAAAAGATTTCGTGTTTTTCAGCGCTGCATCATACAGTTCCGATTCAGACATAAGCTTGATAATCCGTAATCGCGTTTTGTCTCCGAGTACTTTAAATATTTGCACCAAGTCTTCCGGAATATCACTCTCGATTGATTCAACAATAACTCCTTTTACCAGAAGGACAAGGGCGCGAACTTTTTTGATGAAGATACTGCATTCTTTTTAGCCCATAACCAAAAAGCCTCGAGTTCTGATTGCTCGCGGATAATTCGTTGCTTTTTTCTGTCCTCTGGTGTTAAGGATGACAGTTCTCCCTCGATTGAGAAGATCTTATTCAACCTAATGATTGCTTCTGTATATCTTTCATTGGGTCTGCCCCCAATGTGCAGCCCGCCCCGGATGTCCCCCAGAACTTCCGAGCGGTTGATCCGACCCTATATATGGGGAGACCGTCAGCATTATTTTATTAACTGTAACCTCTTTACTACTTCTTCAATATTCTCTCTTGAAGTTGCTAAGTTCAATCGGATATGTGATTTGTACTCTTCACCACCAAACAGTTCTCCGAAATCAACTGCTAGATGACATTTATCCAGAATCGCTTCTTTCATTCGTTTAGGAATCTCATAATCAGACATATCAAGCCATGCGAGATATGTTCCTTCTAACGGAGCAATCTTTACTTTCGGCATGACTTTTTTTAATTCATTCTTTAAATAATAATAATTGCTTTCTACAATGTTGCAAACTGACTCTAACCACGGGCGTCCATGTTCGTATACTGCCTGTGTAGCAATATATGAAAAACTGTTGCCTTCTGTAAAATGGAGTTTTTTCGCTAATCGGTCATAATCTTCACGCATTTTAGCATTAGGTATAATTGCATAAGCACACTGAAAACCTGCTATATTAAAACTCTTAGATGCAGATGTCAGCGTAATCAGATACTCATCATAATTACCACATGTTGCAGCTGTTACTTTTTCGTAACCGCTCATAATGATATCTTGATGAATTTCATCAGCAATTACATACACACCGTATTTTTTACAAATATCCAATACTGCTTGTAATTCTTTTTTCGTCCAAACACGTCCTACAGGATTGTGTGGCGAACATAAAATAAATACTTTTACATTCTCTGTCAGTATTTTATTTTCAAACAGTTCTATATCCATTTTGTAGTGTTCATCCTCTTTTAGAAGTGGACACTCCACTAATTGTCTTCCGGTTTCTTTTATAGAATTAAAAAATGGATAATAAACCGGTGGCATTATCAAAACAGACTCCTCTTTCTGAGTCCACATTTGTATCAACCAATAGATTGCCGGAACTACACCAGGAATAAAACGAATCCATTCTTTTTTTACTTGATACCCTTGATAGTTTTTTTCCCAGGAAATAATTGAATCATAAAATGAATCTGATACATGATAATAACCATAAACATTAAAATCAATATACTTTTGGAGTGCAACCTGCACACACGAAGGTGCTTCAAAATCCATATCAGCTACCCATACAGGAAGAAGATCTTTTCTTCCATACTCATCCAATAGACCATCCCATTTTTCACAATTTGTATTTTTGCGTTCTTTATATATTACTCTTTCTTTCATCTTACAAATCCTTCATCATAATCTCTGAATCACATCCATTATGATAACGATGACATAAATGACAGGTTGAAATATCCGGTGCTTCATCATGTGACACAATAGTAAATCCAAGCGTTTTATAAAATTCTGGAACTTTAGCATTCAAATAAATTCTCTTTGCCCCTCGTTCTTTTGCATCTTGCATGATAGTCTTTACCAAATCAGTTCCTAAACCTTTTCCCTGATATGCTTTCTCAATTGCCACTGTCTTGATTACGTATTCATCACATGTATACACTAGAGAAGCACCACCGACACGCTTTTCAGTATTATTATCTATCAATTCATAACATTCTAAAAGTCCTGACGGCCGTTTTTCATTCGGTTCCATTTCAAGCCCCGCCTCAATAAACATCGGAATCATTTCTTCATAATTCATTGAATGAACAATTTTAAAATCTTCTTTTCTTTTTTCTAATCTTAGAAATACTCTTGTACGTGAGTTTTTAGGATTCTCCAACACTTCTTCCGGAGTTCCTTCCTCTACAACCACACCTTTTTCCATAAAAATAACCCTACTGGCTACTTCCTTTGCAAATTGCATCTCATGAGTAACAATAATCATTGTAAAATGCTGTTTTGCTAAATCCCTGATGACTTCCAAAACTTCCAATACCCACTCTGGATCAAGTGCAGATGTTGGTTCATCAAACAGCAGAACATTAGGCTGTACTGCAAGAGATCTTGCAATTGCCACACGTTGTTGCTGCCCGCCAGATAATGTTGCAGGATATTGCTTCAACTTATCACTCATTCCTACCTGTTCTAGATAATGTTTTGCAACTTTCTCAGCTTCATTCTTATTCATTTTTTTTGCAGTGACCAAAGGCTCCATAACATTCTGTAAAACATTTTTATTCAAAAAAAGGTTATAATTTTGAAAAATCATAGCAGAATGCTTTCTGAGTTCATTCACTTGCTTCTTATCACATGTTTTTGCATTAACAGTAATATCTCCGATTGTTATTTTTCCTTCCTCTGGTTTTTCTAAATAATTCAAGCATCTGAGAAGTGTTGATTTTCCAGTTCCAGAAGAACCAATGATTACAACAATCTCACCCTTTTTAACTTCTAAATCAATCCCCTTTAAAACTTCTAATTTTCCAAAACTTTTATGAAGATTCTCTATTTTTATCATTAACGGCACCATCCTTATTTTTTGTAAATAACATCAAATTTTTGTTCAATCATAGCCTCGATACGCTCCAATACCAGAATGATTACCCAGTATATCATCATCAGAATCATATACGCTTCAAAATAATTAAAAGTTACTGATGCACGTAAGTTAGCTGCTGCAGTAATTTCAACAACACCAATAGTAAATGCCATAGATGTTCCTTTTACAATATCTACAAGGTTGTTAAACAAAGATGGAACAGCAACCCTAGCGGCCTGCGGAAGGACAATTCGCATCATAGTTTGCATGGAAGTCATACCATGTGCAAGTGCTGCTTCTTTTTGTCCGTCAGGTACAGAAAGAAGTGATCCTCGAACCACTTCTTTCATATATGCAGCTGAATTCAAAGTTAATCCTATTACGCATATCGTTATTGCAGGTATACTTCGTAACGGTTTGATAAATGTAGGAATACCGAAATATAAAAGGAATAATTGCGGAATTAACGGTGTTCCTCTAAAAAAAGATACATAAACAGCAAATATCTGTCTAAGTATAGGAATTTTAAAGTAGTCTACGATTGCAATAATCACCGCCAATAGCAATGACAATACAAATGAAATTACTGTCAATTCTAAAGTCACCGGTAAAGCTCTTAGCACTGTCTTTGTACAGCTCTCTACAAATATCCAATCCATAATCCATCTCCATATTATTTTAAATCTTTCGAACCTTCTGGCTTAACAGTTACATCTGTATCAAACCATTTTTCTGATAATTCTTTTAAAGTTCCATCTTCTTTCATCTCTTTAATTGCATCTGAAGTCAGTTTGCAGAGTTTCTCCCCTCGATCTGTTTTGGCAAATGGATAAACATTAGACTCTACAACATTTGTGTTGCCAAGAATTCTTAAATTATCTACTTCTTTTACGGTAGTTACACATGAAGTGTAAGCTCTCGGCCAAAGATCACATCTTCCAAGTGCTACATCCTGTACTGACATTCCATCATAATATGTAGGCTTTAATTCAATGCCATACTGCTCATTAATTGCATTTACAATTAACTCATCACTTGTATTTGTTTCGCAAGAGATTGTCATTCCAGATTTCAAGTCATTCATAGACTGTAACGCTTCATTATCTTTTGCACAAAGTAATGAATAGAGGTTATATGCATATGGCTCAGAGAGATTATATTTTTCTTCACGTTCACTGTTGTAAGAAATCTGCTCACCAACAGAGTCAAGACGATTATCTGCTAACATTACCCAAAGGCTGTCCCATTCCATGACTTTATAGTCAATCTCATAACCGATTCTCTTTCCAATCTCCTGCCATACATCATAGTCATAACCTGAGAGTTTTCCTTTTTCATCTGTCTGGATCCATCCAGGTGTTGTTGCTTCACATCCAACTGTAATCACCTTTTTATCACTTTTTTTTGCATCAGCAGAGGATTTCTCGGAAGATGATTTGGATCCGCATCCAACAGCTATACCTGCTACCAGTGTTGCACACAACAATACACTTAATACTTTTTTTCTCATACTTTTTCTCCTTTTTACTTATATTTTATATAGGAATTCCATGTAATTATATATACTTTTTTATAAAAGAGCAAATTGATTTTTTGTATATATAGTATATTATAGATTTATTCTATTCTTTATGTGTAACTCTAAAATTTATGTATCTTTCATGGGGTTTGACCCCAATGTAAGACTAAACATACGCTATCATATCTTTTGCAATCGATATCTCGAAATCCTTTAGCAAAAAGTCCGCCCATCGGTCTCCCAATATCGTGCCAGTCAAATCTTCTGCTGCTTCCGCATAATAATACTTTCCGCCAGTTTCCTTATCTATTTTTTCTAATATGGAAGAATTTACATTTATGTCCTGCATATGAAACGGCGGAATGTGAAAAGCTTAAAAAGCCGCCATATGTATGTAGTGGATGCGCTAAAAAAAGTCATTGTCTTATGCCAAGAATGTTTTATTCTTCCAAGTATGCTCATGATGAATATCGCAGTGTGCTTGTTGATAGCAGAGTTGGTATCAATCAGACTCCAGAAAGCATTCAGTCCATGAACGATTTACTGGTCCCGCTGATCAGGGATAAACACCAGTCCATCGGACACATTTATGCTACCCACGCAGAGGAATTAGGCTGTTCCAGAAGAACACTTTACTCTTACATTAATGATTGTGTATTTGATATTCGCAATGGTGATTTAAGACGCTCTGTGCGCTATAAAAAGCGCAGGAAACCTATGAAGGCAAGATCAAAAGACCGTTCTTACCGTCAAGGTCATAACTACGAAGATTTTCAGGATTATATAAAGGAACATCCAGATACCAATGTTGTGGAAATGTACTGTGTGGAAGGTAAGAAAGGCGAAAGCAAAGCCATCTTAACCTTTACGTTCCGAAACTGCAATCTTATGCTCATGTTCCTTTTTGAATATCAGAATCAGGAATGCATCCTGGAGGTCTTTGTATGGCTGGAAACAGTTTTGGGGCAGGAGGCATTCAAAAAGCTTTTTCCAGTAATCCTCACAGATGGAGGTTCTGAATTCTCCGCCCGAAAAGAGATGGAGGAATTTTGTGACGGAAGTAAAAGTACTGCTGTCTTTTACTGTGATCCATACAGCTTTTGGCAAAAAGGTGCCTGTGAAAAGAATCATGAATATATCCGCTATATATGTCCGAAAGGCAGCTCATTCACTGATTTAAATGACGATAAAGTCAGGCTTATGATGAATCACATAAATAACGAAAAAAGAGACAGTTTTAATGGACACAGTCCATATGAACTCTCTCTTTTACTCTTGGACAACAAGCTGCATAAAGCATTAGGATTAAAGGCAATTGAACCTGATGACGTTATGCTTAGTCCGAAACTTATAAAATAAAACAGTAAAGCACAGGCAGATTTCACTGCACCAGAACTTAGTCTTATACATAAGGCATGTGGAATTTAGTCCTGCATTACTATTTTCAGATGCCCATTTAACATGTAAAAAAACATTAAAACTGGGTGCTTATGGACTCATTATAAAGCAAATATATGAATTTGTTAAGGCGTAAAGTGGAAATTAATCCTGCAGAATTACAGGGATAATCTACATCTTGGAAATTAGTTTTTCATTTAAGTAAATAAATCAGATTCATTTTGTTCAACCGTCAGGGACTCAATCTAATCACCAGACAAATTGACCATAACAGATACACCGGTAATTCCATCATTTCCTTTTGCTGAAGCCGATACATTGAAGATTCATTCGCACTCAAAAGATCAGTATCAATTTCTATCTCTGTTCCATCAGAAGAACCGTCTCCGTCTGTATTAGTGTCATCATTCAAATTAATCCATTTTGCATATAATGTTCCATCCTGCTGCGGGACATAATCCTGAAAGTTATAAACATACTTATATTGTTCATCTAAATACCAGTCTACAAATGTATCTCCTTCTCTGGTAGGTTTATCCGGTTCCGTAAGTAATTCACCATATTTGATTGTTTGCGGTTCAACATTCGATCCACCATTAGACTCAAATTTTACAGTTACGTTTTTTGGAGTAACCGTATTTTTCACTCTGTATTTATATTTTACTTCAATTTCTTTTTCCTGTGAATTTATCTTTATTGGCTTCACATCTAGAACTTTTTCACAGTAATGTTATAACCGACCATACTCTCACCAGTCCAAGCAAAATCGCCACTCCCCCAATTACAAAACAGATCAGACTCAGAAAATGACTTCCTCCACCTGTTATGTCTTTTAAAGTTTCCGTCACATCCTTCGGATTCTCCGGATCATAATATCCCGGATATTCCTTTCCGACAGGATACTGATCGATCGAGCTTCCCAGACGTGTATGATATTCATATCTCTGACCATTTACCATATACTCATAAATCGGGGTATAGCTGGTGACATAAATGATTTCACCTGATTCATTAGAATCCCTTTCCTCCCGTTCATGCTTCTCCACACCGATCACACGCAGCGTGGTGCGTCCTGAATAGTGCTGCCGATATTTGGCATTTTCAGCATTTGCTTTCTTCCACAGCTTTTTCCCAAACCAGATCAGTAAAACACCCAAAAGTAGTGGAATTGCTGCTATACTAAAAGAATACACATAGAAATTTACCATAGTATTCCTCCTCTTTTTGAAACTATATCCTGAATACTTTGTTAGCTTAAGTATAGGATAAATAGAGCTGTGTGTCGTTCACTTTCAATAATCTATTCTGTTGGTTGAATATTTGTGATTTCTATTCCTGCAATTCACTCATAATGTTTTCAATCGTTGATACATCCTCTTCCAACATATCTGCGATTTCTTCTTTCAAATAATTTTTCTCCTGTTTCTTTTTTACCTGATTTTTTTAAAGTTCATTCTGTCCCTCAGAAAATGCTTTCTGCCGTTCTATTTCTCTTTCTTCCCACGCTCGCATGAACCTCGCCTCCACTTTTTTGTTTGACCTGATCTGGCAGACTTTCTGATGAAGCAACTTGATCTTCTGGCTTGTACATGAACCGGCAACTTCATTCGTCGATTTCTCCATGTAACGAAGTAACTCAATCAATTCCGGTGATACCATTTCAGGATTCTTACCATGGCAGTTCAGAAAAATGCGTGTCGCATCATCTTGCAGATCAAGATTGGAACTTCTTCGCATTTCATTCGGTTATCCGGAAGCGTCCGTACCTCTTTTTCCGAATGCGGTGCTAATCTGAGCGGAATGTCCTGTCCGAAAATGATATCCAGTACCGTCTTCATATTCTCCGGATCTTCCATTGCTTCATTGAATAAAAATCTATTCAACAGGTTAAGTTTTGAAAATCCTTTTCTTTTACTCATTTGTTTCGCCTTTCATCGGATGAAAATATTCCGAAAGGAGAAATGTTTATATAAATATATTAGCATATAGTTGTAATATGTAAAAGAGGCGATCTCAATTCGGACTTTTTCAGTTGTAGAAAGGAGCTGTACTACAACATATTTCCGCTTCTGCTTTCAGCATCCTGGCTTCCAGATTCTCTCCACCTTTTGAAATATATTTTGCAAACCATAAATATCGCTTCCAGCCCAGTGAGCTGATCGTCTTACGAACAAAAGTGACCACCGATTCGAACGGATACTTTGTATCCGGTGTGGTAATTGCGATATATCCTTCATGCCGCTTGGAAGTCGTATAGAGCATTCCTGCCTGCATACACGACCTTGCAAAACCAACAATATAATTTGTCCGCATTTCTTAACAGAAATCTTTTTCTTTCCACTTTGTGGAATATCTTTCTTAATTAATCGTTTTTTTAATTTTTCAGGCACAGATTGTCCTGTTCCGAGTAAGACAACCGCTTTTCGCCTATTTCTTCTTTTTATTGCCGAATCATTAGAATCATATCCCATAAGGTCAATTCCCAATGACGCAGCTTCTTTATACATTTTCTTTCTAGCAGTTATTTCTTCAGCCGTTGGTTGCAATTTTATCTATATATTTCAACGTGTTTTTATACATTTCTCGAATTTCAAAACAGAAAAACCATGATTTACGTTTTTTGTAAACCATGGTTTTAGAAAATTTCTAATATAAAATGTATTTGAAAATAATCCCATATAAAACAACTGTATATAAAATGCTATACAACGTACCAATTAAATAATATTCTGCAAAAGCTGGATTTTTTGTTATCTGATCATAACGTGCAATTGATTTTGCAGTCATTGTCAATCCAACCGCAGAATATTGTCCAAGAACAATAAAAACTGCACACAGGAACCGCTCAAGAATCCCTACTAACGCTCCTGCTCCATTCTTTGTTTTCGTGCTATTATCATCCTCTTGCTCAGATTCAGGTTTTACCTGATAAGCTGAAAAAAGAATCTTGAATGTAATATTGGCTGGTTTTGCTATACATAAAAAATACAGCAGATAAGGAATCGGTTTTATTATATATTCTGGAAAATAATAAACCAATATAGAAGATTTCCAGATAATTAAGAGGAAGCTTAAAATATGAAAAATTAAAGAACATACATATATAACATTTGTTACGTTTATCGGCAACTTATTTGTCCGAATATCATAATTCTCAATCCATCTTTTTATTACTTCAATTATAAAGTGTATGCAAATACATTCCAGACAAATTTTCCCAATATTATATCCATATATATAAAACAACATTCCTATGATTATAAATGGAATTATATATGCTAAACAATAACAGAATATTTTCTTTTTATCTTTCTTTTTAACAATATATTTATTGGTTAAAAAATACTCTCCAATTATATGTCCTATACACAATACCATAAAAACCGAACTTTTTTGCACCTGTTATCATCCCCATTTCTCCTTAAGTACATTTTCTAAGCCACATTTGGTATTTACATAAACCGAAATACCTGTATTTTTTACTTTACTGTTTACAAGCTGAGGTGAAATATCTAATTCCTGTGCCAATTCTCTTTGGTTATATTCGCCATTGTCACCGTACCGATATGTTAATATAATTCTTCGTACAAATTCATATTGTGATTTCGTCCATGAATTCGCATATCTGTCGCATAATTTCAATGTTTTATTCGCAGCGTCTAAAAGAACTTCCTCTTCTATCGAAGCACTATATTTTTGCAGACACACTTTAGCGTTTCCATAATCGTTTTTTTCATGGATTTTTTCAATAGCATTCCGTGCTGACCAATATGCCGGTCCATCACTTCCCATACTGGTTTCCTGGATTATTTCTGTGTTCATATCACCAACACCTATACCAAACCGTATTTTTGTAGGATACAGTTGAAATTGGATCGTATCAAGTAACTCAAATAAATGCGCCGCACTATGAAGCAATCCTTGAAATTCATCCCCTAATGTGATTGAAAATCGGGAAGCAATATTGCTTTTATATTCTTCGTTTACCTGATCCAGGATCCTTTTTAAATGATTCTGAACTTCCGATCTATTTGAAATAGTTTTTGACGCAATGATGTCTCCTATAATTGCAAAATACATACTCAAACCTCCTTGTCACTATTATTATACTTTGATATTTGTAAAAATCAAATGAATTTGTTTGATTTTATAATTATCAAATGAATTTGTTTGATATAGAAAACATCAATAATTTTTAATCAAGATATTGAATTTTCAGAAATACTAAATGAAATCACCAGAACAGCTTTATATTCAACAGCCTAACATATAAGCATAGGATGTACAAATTCGAAATATATCGTTTTTCTTCTTTTTTAGCGTTGATGGAACATGTCAATATTCAAAATCTCCACGCAAAAAAGCCATGCTCTACATCCAACATGTAAACGAACAGCGGTACTTCGTTCAGTGCGATCATGATTTCATTTCCGAGCATCAGCGGGATAAATACACCAAGCGCCAGGTGGCGCAGCAGAAATTCTCTTGCCGTATCCGCGCCGAATCCGCCCAGATCAGCACCCGTATAAAGGAACCCACACATATTGAGTGACGGCATCATTTTCAGATTCAGCAGAATATGAGACCACCAGGACTTGTTATCTCCGGTCCAGATTCCACCATAACGGTGCATTCCGATATTCTTGTTGATTCCGCGGTTTGATTCACCAACTCCGTAGATAATATCGTCTTCATTCATTCTATAAGTAAAGGAAAATCCTTCTTCCTGTGAGATCGTACCATACTCCGAATTCCCTTCTGCCTTTTCAATCTTTTCTACAACAGCTTTTGTGTTAAAGGGTGTCCCTTATTCGTATCGTTTTATTTATTCAATCCCCATTACTTCTCCTAGTGCAAGCACCGCATTTCTTACGCATTCCGGACATTCACAGAGTACCTTTCCTGTGCCGACGCCCTTCAACTCCCTGCAGATCGTTGCTCCGCATTTTTGCTGAAACTTTGCAAGGATTTCTTTGGAATAACGAGGCGTTCCGGCTCCGTCTGTCAGGACTCCGGCGGTCATCACAGCTCCAATGAGTGCCCCGCAGGTTGCTTCCAGACATCCCATTCCAGCTGCATAGCCTGCGGTTAATTTCATCAGTGTCTCATCGTCCAATGAAAGCTTATCTTCAAATACTTTTACCACTGCCTGGGAACAGTTGCATGCTCCGGCAGCTTTTAAATCTGCAGCTTTTGCTGCGCGTTCTTCGATTGTCATATTCAGTACCTCTCTTATTTTATTCAATCTGGTAAAATTTTTTCAAAGGCTTCGCCTCAGTCTTAGCTGCTCTCTGAAAAAATTCCGGTATATTCTCCATATACCTGTAAATATACACAGGGAACAGACTGATGCCTGTTCCCTGCCTGTTAATTCCTATTATAACATAAATCTGTTAGAATCCCATCCACTTTTTCAGAATACCGGGACACATTCTTTTAAATTTGATACATTCTGAATCCTAGATCATCTCTAAAAATGCAGCAATTCGTGTATCCAGCTGTCCGATATCTGCCTGAGAATAATCGGTCTCTACATGGATATACGGAAGTCCTTTAGATTTTACAAATTTCTCAATGCTCTTTGCCTCAATATTGTAAGTATGACATGCCTGAAGTGTCATTTCTACTACACCCTCGATATTATACTCTTCAAGGAGTCTTCCCATCAGTTCAATACGGTTGTTATCTGGTGTCATAACGGAACATCCGATTGCAAGATATCTCTCTGCAATTGCTTTGTAGATGTCCTCTGCATCTTCATCGATGAGACGGTCAACAGATTTTGCACCTCCACAGTTTTCATAGACTACAACATTTCCACCGTGTTCTTCGATGGCTTTTACAACCTTCATCGGTGCACCGCTGCTTGGACATCCGGTTAAAAGGATACGTTTCTTTCTCTCGGGTTTTTCCCCTTCTTCGTATTCTTTCATCAGCTTTTCACGAAGAGCATCAATTTCTGCCGGCATCTTTTCTTTGTCGAATTTGAACTGGCTTCCATAGAGAACACCGAACAGCTGGGAACCGTTCATCGGAGCCGGATCATTTTTCATAACTTCGTAGAATTTCTTCAGTGCAATACGTCCCTGGTTGGATACATGAACAGCATGGCGCACTTTTTCTTCTGTGATCTCTACATTAAATGTCTTTTCCAGATATTCTTTGAAACGGATGATCTCTTTTGTCCACAGTTCCAGGGAATCTTCTCTCTGTGAGTTTGGAAGTTCCATGATATAGACATTTTTGAATTCTTTCATCAGTTCGTACATCTTTTTCTTTCCATCACAGGTTGTCTCTCCGACTACCACGTCTGAGAAATAGAAGAATGGACATTTGTCAGATACGGCAAAACCGTAACTTGCCTTTACCATCGGGCACAGATTCTTCGGCAGATCCTTTTCTGCGATCGGGATCGTTTCATCGGATGTAGAGCAAAGTCCTACGGTAACTGCTCCCATAGCCATTGCGATTTCCTGTGGGAAGTAGGTACAGTACGCACCTACAACCGGAATTCCTTTGTCCTTTACTTCTTTCATTACCAGGAAAGATCTCTGTCTCTGCTCTGCAAATTCTTCAAAAATCTCCGGCAGCTCTTTTACTAATTCCATTTTTATTTTCCTCCTTTATTGTATGCATTTTAAGCATTGAATACATATTTATCCAGACGGTCAAATGCTTCTTTCACTCTGGATGTCGGCAGTGCAAGGTTCATACGGATATACCATTCACCATGGAATGGCTTTCCGTTCTGCCAGAACACACCTGCTTCATATCCCATCTTCAGAACGTCTTCCAGGCTCTTATCATGTGCCTTGCACCATTCTTCACAGTTAACAAACAGCATATAGGTTCCCTGCGGTCTGGTTACGGAAACACCTTCAAAATGTTTGTCGATATAATCACATGCATAAGCGACATTTTCCCCGATCACTTCTCGAAGCTCGCCTACCCATTCCTGTCCTTCCGATGTATACGCACCCATCAGTGCATGCATGGACAGCACATTCATCGAATTGTAATGGCAGAGGGAGGACTCTTTTAAAACTCTGTCTTTCAGGCGTTTGTTGTATATAATATGATAGCTTCCGATCAGTCCGGCAAGGTTGAAGGTCTTTGACGGTGCGTATAAAGCAATCGTTCTGTTTCTTGCATCTTCAGATACAGACTGGGTTGGAATATGCTCGTTTCCATATAAAATAATATCGGACCAGATTTCATCGGAAATGACGGTCACATCGTATTTTTTATAGATTTCCATTGCTTTCTCGATTTCCCAGCGCTCCCATACACGACCGGTCGGATTGTGCGGTGAACAGAAAATGGCTGCATGGATCTTGTTTTTCACGATCTTCTCTTCCATATCCTCAAAGTCCATCCGCCAGATGCCTTCTTCGTCCTTTTTCAGCGGACTGTGGATGATATGGTAGCCATTATTATTCAGTGTGCCGGTAAATCCTATGTAAGTCGGTGCATGGACAAGGACATTATCACCCTGTGAGCAGACCGCGTGAAGTGCACTTGCCACGCCGCCTAAAACTCCATTCTCATAACCGATATGTTCTTTTTTCAGTCCGGTCACATGATTCCGTTCTTCATGCCACTTGATGATGCTGTTGTAATACTCATCTCTGGTAATAAAATATCCATAGGTCGGATGTTTCGCTCTTTCAATGATCGCTTCGGTGATCTTCGGGAGTGCCGGAAAATTCATGTCCGCAACCCACATCGGAATGTAATCCAGCCCTTCTCTTACTTCTACTTTTTTCCCCGGCCCAAGCATATTTGGAAGGATATCCACTGCAAGGGCATCTTTTCCTTTACGGTCAATAATACTTGTAAAATCGTACTTCATTTTTCTTTCTCCTCTGTTACATACATTTTTTTCTTTTAGTCATCATACAGGTGACATGCCACCTGGTGACCTTTGGATACTTCTTTTAATTCCGGACGGACTTCCAGGCAGATATCCATGCATTTGCTACATCTTCCGCAGAAACGGCAGCCTTTTGGTGGATCGATCGGGCTTGGCACATCTCCGGTGAGAAAATGATGTCCCCGACTTTTTGCCAGATCCGGATCGGCGATCGGAATTGACTCCAGAAGTGCCTGCGTGTACGGATGATATGGCTTTTCATATAATTCCGCAGCCGGTGAAATTTCCACCAGCTTTCCAAGATACATCACTCCGATATTATCGGAAATATGCTTTACCATGGCAAGGTCATGGGCGATAAACAGCATCGTCAGATGCCGTTCTTTCTGCAAGGTCATCAGGAGGTTCATGATCTGCGCCTGGATAGATACGTCAAGTGCTGAAATCGGTTCATCACAGAACAGAAATTCCGGGTTAACTGCAAGTGCCCTTGCAATTCCGATTCTCTGGCGCTGTCCACCGGAAAATTCATGGACATTTCTGGTAGCATGCTCGGCATTTAAGCCAACCATCTCTAGAAGTTCCATCACCCGTTTCTGCTCTTCTTCTTTACTTTTTGTCAGATGATGGATCCGCATCCCTTCACTTACGATCTGATACACTTTCTGGTGTGGATCCAGCGAAGCATACGGATCCTGGAAGATGGTCTGCACCTTCTGTGTAAATGCATTTCTCTCTGCTTTACTCATCTGATGCACATCTTTTCCCTGATACAACACCTGTCCGTCTGTCTTCGTAAGGATTCCGGTACAGGTTTTCCCGCAAGTCGTCTTTCCACATCCTGATTCTCCTACGATTCCGAAATTTTCTCCTTTATGAATCGTAAAAGACACGTCATCAACTGCCTTTAAAACACGTTTATGACTTGCCGGAAAATATTTTTTCAGATTTTTTACTTCTAATACAACTTCTTTTTCTATCATGCGTCTGTCCTCCCGAACGGAACACCGCTTCTGTCAGCACGTGGATCCATCAGCCAGCACGCAACGCTGTGCTCATCCGTAATGTGCGTAACTTTCGGTTTTTCTTCTTCACAGATTTTCATTGCATATGGACAGCGCGTGCAAAAACTGCAGCCTTTTGGCGGGTAGATCATATCCGGTATATTTCCCTCAATGGTATTTAAAATTGTTTTGTCTTCATCATCGATCCGCGGAACGGACTGGAGAAGTGCCCATGTATACGGGTGCTGCTGGTGATAAAAGATATCCCTTGCCGTTCCTCTTTCCACGATTTCTCCGGCATACATGACGATGATCTCATCAGCCATATCTGCAACCACTCCAAGATCATGTGTGATAATAATGATGGACATACCAAGCTTTTCCTGCAACTCTTCCATCAGCGCAATGATCTGTGCCTGTATTGTCACATCCAGTGCTGTTGTCGGCTCGTCTGCGATCAAAAGCTGCGGATGTGTCACCATAGCGCAGGCAATCATCACTCTCTGACGCATTCCACCGGATAACTCATGGGGATATTTGTTCATACACCCTTCCGGATCCGGAACCCCGGTCTGCTTCAGCATTTCCAACGATTTCTGATAAATTTCTTCCTTCGAAAGACTACTCTCGTGATTCTTCAGATTTTCTGCAATCTGCTTTCCAACCTTCATCGTCGGATTTAAGGATACCAGTGCATCCTGGAAAACCATCGAGCATTCTTTTCCACGGAAGGTATTCCACTCTTTTTCCGTATACCCGGTAAGCTCTTTTCCCTGGTAAATGATCTTACTTTCCGGCTTTACCTTTCCCGGTTTCTCGATCAGTCCCATCAGGGATTTGGCAGTTACGGATTTTCCACATCCTGATTCACCTACCAATGCAGTTGTCTTTCCTTTTTTTACATCAAATGAAATTCCTCTTACAGACTGTACTTCGCCTGCATATGTAAAATAGGATACAGATAAATTCTCTACTTCCAATAATTTTTCCATCTTCTATCCTCCAGGCTTACTTTACAATCTTTGGTTCCAGTGCGGTTCTAAGGACATCACCAAGTAAATTGAAACTCAGTACTGTACACAGAATCAGAACTCCCGGAAATACCGCAAGTCTCGGTGCATCCAGAATATGTCCCTGCGCACTCTGCAGCATACTTCCCCAGGAAGCTCTTGGAATCTGTACTCCAAGTCCAAGGAAACTTAAGGACGACTCCATCAGAATCGCATTGGCAATTCCAAGGCTTGCCGCTACGATGACCGGTCCCATAATATTCGGTACAATATGTTCCACTGCAATCCGGAAACTTCCGGCTCCCAGATTCCTTGCGGCGGTCACATAATCTCTTTCTTTGACAGACATGGTTTCCGCCCTTGTAATTCTCGCCACCTGTGCCCAGGAAAAAAGACTGAGTACCGCGATCAGAGTAAACAGGCCCGGACGCAAGATCGTATTCAGTACAACCATCAGAAGCATACTCGGAAGTGCCAGGAAAATATCGGTGAAGCGCATCAGGAACATATCCACTTTTCCACCAAAATATCCAGAAGTAATACCGATTGCCGTTCCGAGGATTACAGTCATAATCATCGAACAAAAACCAACCGTAAGAGAAATACGTCCTCCGTAAAGTGCTCTGGTAAAATAGTCTCTTCCGTATTCATCTGTCCCGAAAATATGCTTTGCAGAGATTCCCTGCAGTTTTTCAGCAACATTGATCTTATTCGGATCATATGGACTAAGCGGTGCCAGAATGGAAGCTATGATAATGATCAGGAGAATGATGATACTCACCAGTGCAATCTTATTGGAAAAAAGCTCTTTTTTGATATCTTTCCACACACTGTGATCATATGAAATCAACTCCTGGGTTTTCTTTTTTTCAATTCGTTTAAATCTTGTATCAGTCATTTGCCATATCCTCCCTTTTGATTCTCGGATCTGCAAATGCATACAGAATATCTGCAATAAAGTTACCGACAACCAGAATAATTCCGGACAACATGACGTATGCCATAATCACCGGATAATCACGGACACCGATCGCAGTCATTGCAAGGGTACCTATTCCCGGCCATCCAAAAACACTTTCAATGATAAACGATCCACAGACTATGGATGCCAGATTCATTCCAAGCAATGTGATGATCGGAAGCAGTGTATTTTTCAAAATATGTCTTTTTAAAAGTTTTCCACCTGTCGTTCCTTTTGCTTTTGCTGCAAGAACGTATTCTTCTCCAAGCTGTCCGATCGTATTAGAACGGATATAGCGGATAAAGACTGCCAGGTTGGAAAGGCTCAGGGTGATACATGGCATGATCATATGCTTCACCGTATCCAGGAACGATTCATTTCCCACCGAATGCATCCCCGATGACGGAAGAATATGAAGCTTTGCTGCAAACACAATAATCAGCACCATTCCAAGCCAGAAAGACGGAATCGACATACCAATATAGGAAAGTCCACTGATGATATTATCAATCCAGGTATTCTTGCGGTATCCCGACCAGAGTCCGAGTGGGATTGCCAGAAGCACAGAAAGAACCAATGCGGCTCCCATCAGCTGCAGGGTTGCCGGAAGCCGCTTGATGATCTGCTCAGATACGGAAGTATGGTTTGCAAGAGAAATTCCGAAATCTCCTTTCAGCACTTCTTTTGCCCATCCCCAATACTGCTCCGGCATACTTTTGTTAAGTCCGAGATTCTCTCTGATTGCTTCTTTTTCCTCATCTGACATCTGTTCATTCAAATACATACCGGAAATATCTCCCGGTGCTGCATAGATCACGGCAAATGAGAAAAAAGAAATCAAAATCGTGACAATAATCAGCTGAATCCCTTTCTTTACGAAATATTTTGCCATATTTCTTTTCTCCTTTAAAAGAGGGACCGGCACAAAGGTCATCTTGTGCTTCAGCCCCTCTTCGTCTGCTAAAATACGATATAATTAGTCTACTTTGATTTTCAGGTAATCAACGAATTCCGGAACAACCGGTACTGCATCCAGCCCTGTTACATTTTTCTGAGATACCATCACATAATTGGTGTAAGTAAGTGGGTATTCCCAGTATTCTGATAAAGTCAGATCCTGCAGATCATTTGCAAGCTGCTTTGCTTCGTCTTTGTCTGCTGCTGCGTTTACCTTTGCTGCAAGCTGTCCGGCTTCATCACTGAATCCCCATGCTTTGGAGCTGCTGTTGATGTAGCTGTAAGCCTGTCCAAGACTGCTTCCACGCTCAGAATCCCATCCATTTGTACCAAGATCCCACTGATCTTCTTCCCCTGACTGGAACATAATTGCGAAGAATCTCTGGAAGAATGCGTTGGAATCCAGACCTTCTACATCAAGCGTTACGCCGATTTCTGCGAGCTGCTGCTGAAGAACTGTTGCAACTTCTTCCATGTTCGGACGGTCTGCATTGTAAACATATTTCAGAGTTGTTCCTTCGATTCCTGAAGATTTGGCAAGTTTCTTTGCTTCTTCAAGATCCTGCTCGTAACCTTTGCAGTCTTTGTTGTAAAGAGACTGATCTGGTGTCAGAAGACTGTTTGCAACCGTTGCAAGTTCGTCACTTCCGTATGCGGTATCGATGATCTCATCTGCATTGATTGCAAGGAAGATCGCTTTTCTTGCATCTTCTGTAAGTTTGTCTTTTGCAGGTCCGTAAGGATTGATCTGCAGGTAATTCAGTCTTGCTTCTGAGAAGGAGCTGATATTGTAATTATCGTCACCTTCATATTTTTTCAGTTCTTCCGGAGTTGTAATTCTCATGTAAGAGATTTCTCCGTTTTCAAATGCAACCTGTTTGGTGCTTCCGGAACCGATCGTCTTCATAACAACTTTCTTAACGCTCGGTGTTTCTCTGTAATAATCATCACGTGCAGTATATACGATACTGTCATCATTGATCTCTGCTACCGTGTAAGCTCCGGAAGTAGCCATATCTGTGGAATTAAAGTATCCGCTTCCTTCTACTTTTGTATAATCATTGTCAAATGCGTGTGACGGATAAATCATCATTCTGCCAATTGCTGCTGTATAAGTTGCATATGGTTCAGGAAGGACAATTTCCAGTGTCTTATCATCTTTTTTGTTAAATACAACTTCCTGTTTATTGATTGTATTATAAGAAGATTTTCCACCAGAATTTCTTCCGGCATAATTCATTGTAAATAAGATATCATCTACAGTAACCGGTTCGCCATCGCTCCAGTTTGCTTTCTCATTCAGATGAATGGTGTATGTTTTGGCATCTTCTGAAATATCAAGCTTATCTGCCAGATAATATTCGATTCCATCCTTTGTTTCTACAAATAATGGTTCAAAGATCGGACGAACCAGAGAGGTCTGGTCATCACTGGCTGTACTTGGCTCCAGAGATGTTGGCATATAATTCAATGCAACTGTAAAAGTCCCATCACTTTTTGCCTCTTTCTTCGTGTCTTCTGTCTTTGCGCTGCTGTCTTTCTTGTCAGAACTTCCACCACATCCGGCAAGCATACCGACTGCTAAAATTCCTGCACACAATAATGCGAGTGCTCTTCTTTTCATTTTCCTTTTTCCTCCATTGTATTTTCCTTAAGTTGTTCTGTCTGTGTATCCCCTTGCTAACAACTCTTCAAAAATACTACCAAAATGTTTTTTTCTTTGCAAATTGCTTTTTTCTATCAACTTTTGTACTTATTGATATCGTTTATCAATAATTCCAGAAAACGCTGATTTCCCGTTATTTTTGTATCTTTTAACAATTTATTGCTTTTATCTATAGTAAAAAATATAACTTTTTTACAATTTCTTTTACCTTTTTTGCAATGTGTATTGTATAATGATTACAAAAGATTTGTTAAATTTTATTCAACATGAAAGGTTTATAAATGAAAAAATTGTATGAGCAAAGCCCTGAAATGCAGCTGTCCGGCAAATGCCAGCTGCGCCATGTAAAATGCACGCACCACAAAGGATATCTGATGGAAGATCTTTCCATGATCAAAAGCGGATTTTATGAGATCAGCTTTTGTAAAAGCGGAGATTTTCTGTTCCGCATCGGCCAGAAACGGCATTTTATTACAAATGGCGATATTCTGGTTATTCCACCGGATATTCCACACTACTTTACTTCCAGTGATCTCGTTGCAAACTATTATGATTTTATCACTGTATGGCTGGAAAAATCATATATTTCCAATCTGAAAAGCCAGCTTCCGGCCCTTAAGGAATCTGTTTTCAATATTGACACACCTCATCTTCTTCATACTACCAATAAGCTGTGTAATTTTGAGGAAGAATTTGAAACCTTTTACCGGGAATATGCTTCTTATGGGGAGCTTTCTGAAACCTATGCCTGTGGTGCATCCACCTGTCTTCTGGTAAAAGTCATTAACTATGCCCTGAAATATTCCAACGAATTTATTGAGATCGAATCCGATCAGACCAATCAGATCGTCCGCTATCTGGATCAGCATTTTCTGAAAGAAATCGGTGTGGAGGATCTGGCGCGTACTTTCCACATGAGCAAGAGCAGTCTGAACAAATTTTTTCAGAAACAACTGAATACGACCTGTCATCAGTATATTTTAAAGAAACGGCTGGCACTTGCGGTCTCGCTGATCCGGCAGGATGTTCCGCTTAAAACGGTTGCTGTCCAGTCCGGTTTTGGAGACTATTCTTCATTTTTTCGTGCTTTTAAGAAAATGTATCATATTTCCCCGACCGAATGTCAGGCAGACAATGAAAAACTGAAAAAGATCAAACATTAGCCGGGAGAATGACTTGTCTGAATAGTGTAGACATGCAAAAAACTTCGGATATTCTGGATTTTCGCCAGTGATCCGAAGTTTTTCTTGTTTAATATTTCTTTTTTTGATTGTCTTTATTTCACCAGATGTACTTCTGCCTTCTTCTCATTCAGCTTCTGTGCAGTCTCATGCTCATTGACATAGATACTGATATGTTTTTCTTTGCCGGAAGTATCGTAATCTTCAGCAGTAAATACATGTCCGTCAATGATCACCTTTGTTCCATATGGAATCTCATCCGGGTCAACCGCAATGGTCTGCCCTTCAACAACCGGAGTTCCGGTTGCTTTGACTTTGCTTGCCTTCGTACGGCAAGTCTCGCAGGAACAATAATAATCAATGGTATACTCTCCAATACTGTCTCCATACTGTTCGGCTGTAGCGTTCTGTTCGTTCACATCCGTGCCTTCCAGATTATAATTTTCTTCCAGGATTCTGGTTGCCCAGACAGCTTCCGGAATATATACCGTTCCGGAAATGATTCCCTGGTCTTCATTTGCAGCTTCGATGGTCTTTCCGTCTCCTGCATACATCACAACATGATGGACATAACCATCTTTTGCATAGAAAATCAAATCCCCCGGCTGTGCGTCTTCAACCGGAATCTTGGTTCCATACTGGCTCTGATCTTCGGCTACTCTTGGCAGATTATAGCCAAAAGTCTTATAAATCTGCTGTACAAATCCGGAGCAGTCCGCCCCTTCTGTCAGGCTTGTACCGCCCCATACATAAGGATTGCCAATGAACTGTGCGGCAAAATCCAGCATTGCCTGGCGGATCGCATTCCCCGGTGTTCCCGGCTTTACAGAAGCATAGCTATAATAAAGTGCCCGGTTATCTTCCGGTGCGATCAGTTCTGTAGCTGTCTGGTAAGCACCTTCGCCTGCTGCTTCTACCTGCGCTTTTACTTCATCCCCAGTCTGAACAGCCTCTTTAGAGACAAACCCTCGGACATCCCCGGACTCCACATAGATCCAGTCTTTCTCTGCATCCGCAAGGATATAACACAGATTACCCTGGGACATGGTTCCGATCACACGTGACTGTCCATTTGCCTCTTCCTGGATTGCTACAGTTCCATCCGACTTTGATGCATCTGCCAGTGCGTATTTTTTCGTAGCCAGTGTCTGATTTACGGTTGCACGTACATGGGTAAATGCCTGATTTTCATTTGCCGGAACCGTTTCTTTTGCAAGAGATGCTGTCCCTTCGATTCCAGTATATGCACTCTTGGCTTTTTTTGCAACTTTTTTTGCCTGCTTCTGGTATCCGCTCAACAGTACCTGTGCTGCATCTCCGGTATAAAGCTCGGATTCTTTTACAAATCCTCTGACCTTTCCGGATTCTACATACAGCCATCCATTCTTTTCTTCTTTCAGAATGTAAAGAAGTCCATCCTGTGAAATTTCTCCGACAGAACGCACCTTTTCGGTCAACTGCCGGGATGCAAGGGACGCATTTAAAGTATCATCCTGCAATGCTACGGCAGTATCCGAGTTTAAGGATGACTTCTTTCCCGAAGTGTCTGCTGTGTTTTTTAATGTCTCGGCAGAAAATGTATTAAGCTGTACTTTCTTTGCTGTTTTCGTCTTTTTCGCAGAAGATTTCGTCTTTGATTTCTTCGCCTTTACAGAAGTTTCCTTATGAAACAGTTTTTTAGCATCAGCTGTTGCTTCCTGAATATCACTTTCTGTCCGATCAGTATCAACGGCTCCACTGATATCCTCCGGAATTGCCTCACGTATGCTGATCTTTGTCTTTGCAAATGCATATTTTCTCGCAACTGTCCAGAAACGGAAATCTTCTTCGTATTCCGGAAGACTGACGATCTGCTGTCTCTTGACCAGTTCTTCATTGGTCATCTTGTGTTCACTATCCTGCGCATTTTTTTCCTGCTCCTGCGCTTTGTTTTCTTCTGAGTCTTCTGTCTGGTCTTCCGAAGGCTGCTGTTCATTGTTCACATTGCCATCTGAAGGCTGCTGTGGTGTATCCGGATTGACCGGATCTGTCGGTTGCTCCGGCGTAACCGGCACATCTGGATTAGCCGGGATTACTTCTACTTCATCTCCTGTTATCGGATCAACCTTCCATCCTGTTTTCGCTGCATCACGCAGACCGGTATCTTCCAGATATCCAGTCTCTTCATTGTATCTGATTTCTTCATTATGAATCATCTCCAGGACAAGATCTGATACTTCTGTAAGTGTATCACGCCCATCAATGGATTTTGCCTGTAATTTTTCTCCATTTTCTGATCCATTAGAAGTAACCTCTGTAAGACCACTCTCTGCTGCCCAAGCTGTTGCCGGAGCGCTGAAAGTAAGTCCGAAAACAAGTAATCCTGCTAGAATTTTTACTCCTGTCATTTTTGCTACCTGTATATTTCTATATTTCAAAATCTGTTGCTCCTTCTTACAAATTCTGTAAAATGCGGTCCTTTTAGTCGAAACGCGACATTTTTATTTTACTACTCTTTGACAAAACCGTCCATATTTCATTAAAAATATTTCTGATAAAATTTTTCAAACTCAGAGAGTAATTTCTTTCGGAAAATATTTTGGTAAAATGAAAAAAAGAAAATGTCCTGACATATTTTACGTCAGAACATTTCCCTGTTTTTATGGCTTTAGATAAACTCCGGAAGAACAAATTATCCTTCGCTTAATTTTTATTTAACCAGATATACTTCTGCATTCGTCACGCCGAGAGCAAGTGCTTCTTCATGGCTGTTTACATAGACATCAATGTGGTTTTTCTTGATCGCACCACCACAGTCTTCAGCAGTAAATACATGTCCGCCGATGATGACTTTTGTTCCGTAAGGGATTACACTCGGATCCACCGCAATGGTCTGTCCCTCAATGACTGGGGTTCCGGTTGCTGTGATCCCGTCTGCTTTGTTACAGCAGATTTCACATGCACAGTAATATGTAATCGTAAAATTGCCAAGATCCGTTCCGTACATCTCCTGCGTTGCATTGACCTCGCCGATTCCTCCACCTGCGACGGTATAATTATCGTCCAGAATCCGGGTCGCCCATACTGCATCTTTGTCGTAAACAGTTCCGTAAATAATTCCAACATCTTCATTTGCAGCTTCGATGGTCTTTCCATCTCCGGCATACATCACAACATGATATACATAACCGTTCTTTGCATAGAAGATCAGGTCTCCCGGCTGTGCGTCTTCTACTGGAATTTTGGTTCCATACTGGCTCTGATCCTCGGCAACACGCGGAAGATCATATCCGTAAGCCTTGTAGATCTGCTGTACAAATCCGGAACAGTCTGCTCCGTTTGTCAGACTGGTTCCGCCCCACACATAAGGATTACCGACAAACTGGGATGCATATTCAATCATTGACTGGCGGATTTCACCACTCGGCGTTCCTTCTTTTGTAGAAGTCAGCGTATAGTAAAGAGCTTTATTATCTTCCGGATCCATGTTTTCCTCTGCCATTGAATAGGCATCAGCTCCTCTTTCTGTCACCTGTGCTTTGGCTTCAGCGTCTGATTTCAAATACTTCTTTTCCGCAAAACCTCTGACATCTCCGGATTCTACATAAACCCAGTCTGAATCTTCATCTGCGAGAATGTAGCAGAGCTCTCCTGCTGTCATTGTCCCAACAACTCTGGAATCCGCATTCTTCTCTTCTTGAATATTCAGGATTCCTTTTTTATCGGTATCTAGCTGATCGCTTACCAGTGCCGGTTCTTTATCTGCAACCGTCTGCTTCACCGTCGCGCGGAGATAGGTATATGCCTGATTATCTTTTGCATCTATCAGTGCCTGTGCCGTCTTTGCGGTTCCCTCGATTCCGGTATAGTCTTTGTTTTCTTTGGAAGCTTTTAACCTGGCCTGTGTCTGATAGACATCCAGAAGTTCCTGTGCCGCATCTTCCGTATAAATTTCAGACGCCTTTACAAATCCCCTGACATTACCGGATTCCACATACAACCAGCCATTGTCTTCTTCTTTCAAAATATAAAGAAGCCCGTCCTGCGAAATCGTTCCGACCGAGCGGACCTTTTCTTCCATCTGCTGTGCTGCCAGGTCAGCAGTCACTTTTGCCGCCTGTTCTTCTTTCTGCTTCTGCAGATCCTTCTCAGCCTGTCTTGCTGCTTCAGCTCTTTTTCCAGCTTTCAGATTGGTCTGATTCGGCGCCTCTGTTTTTAATTTCGCTGATGAAAAAATGTTGAGTCCGGTCAGTTTGATCTGTGTAGATTTTTTTACACCTTTTGCCGTTTTTGTACGTTTCACTTTTTTCGTGTTGTATTTTTGATTCTCTATATCAAATCCGGCTCTCAGCTCTTTTGCATCTTTTTTTGCCGCTTCAAGCTCTGCTTCTTTGGCTTCCTCGGAAGTATCTGCCCTGCCATCTGCAGCTTCCGGAATTTCCTCCCGTACATTGATCGCTGTTCTGGCAAATGCATATTTTCTTGCCACAGTCCAGAAACGGAAATCCTCTACCATCTCTGGCTGCTTCACAATCTGCTGACGGTTGATCAGTTCAGAATTACTGACTGCAGTTTTTGATTCGTTCTGACCGGCTGCTTCTTCTGCTTTGCTGATCTCCTGTGTATGGTCGATCTCACTTCCCGGAATTGGGTCGGTCTTTGTATCTTTCCGGTCTTCGGAAGAATCTGGCTTATCAGTATCCGGTGTCTGAATCGGATCTTTGGAATCGGATTTGCCGGAATCCGGGCTATCCGGATTTTCCGGAGTGCCTGGTTTTTCCGGAGTTTCTGGTTTTTCCGGTGTCTCTGGATTTTCCGGTGTATCCGGCTTTTCTGGAGTGCCTGGCTTTTCCGGTGTCTCTGGCTTTTCCGGTGTATCCGGTTTTTCTGGAGTGTCCGGTTTTTCTGGAGCCTCTGGAATTTCTGGATTCTCCGGGGTTTCCGGTGTCTCTGGATTTTCTTGATTTCCAGGGGTGTCCGGTATGACTGGTGTCTCCGGAACATCCGGTGTCTCTGTCAGGCGTTCTCCTGTCTCCGGATCCACTTTCTGACCAGTCGAGGTATCTTCCAGATAGCCGGTTTCATCATTCAGCCTGACTGCTCCTCTTTCCATCATTCCCCGTACATAATCAGATACACTCACAAATACTTCCGATCCATCTGTCTTTTTTGCCTGCACTGTATTCTCTGCCACAACGGCCGTTTCTCCATCATCGGCAAATACCGCCATTGGCGAACCAAGAGCCATTCCAAATGCCAGAAGACTTGCCAGTGTCTTTGTCCCGATCCTTTTTGATACAAATTTGTTCCTAAACTTCAATAATTGATCCTCCTCTCGTAAATAGACTATAAGTTGTATGTTAATTTTTGAAGTTTTCAAAAAATTCTTCTTCGCATTAACAATTGCATTAATAAAATGTATGAAACATTAAATTTAGGAGTTCCATTCATCTTTTGTTTGATTATTTTTAATTATAGCACAAATTTAACCATATGTGGTGTTTTTTTGGTAAAAATACACAATTTCTACATTTATGGTTCCTGTTCATATTACTTTGTCAATATGTTACCTTGTTATGATCTGGATGATTGTCTTATCCGTTTCACGCATTCCCTTCTTTGCAAGCTCTCCGATATTGCGGATTGTATTTTCTACAAGTCCGTCTCCTCCATAGAACTGCTTTCCTATCTTCTCTTACCAGTTCCCAGTCATAATATCCGGTTGGTACTCAATCTGTGACACGATCTGTGAGGGCGTATATTTCCAGATTTTCTCTCCTGTATAATCTGCCGCCACAAACATCCCAAAGATAAGGAAACTGATAAACATCCGCGTAAAGAAACTGCTTCCGCCATTTTCTTCTGAAGAATGTTCTCCATATAATCCCCTGTATACATGCTGATACCTTGGATGCACCGCCGGGATACTGCCTTTTCTCCATTTTTGACGTGACATCCTAAGCAACTCCTCGCGGCGTTCCTGTGATTCGTTCATTCCAATCTCTCCCTTCTGCTAAAGCATCCAATTAAAATGAATGTGCCTCGGTGTATTCTACGCCGAACGCAGTTACTTGCAACATTCTTCTTTGCGCGAGTGCGCATCTTTGGCAGGTAGTTCTTTTCATTTACCAGAAAGTTCTTTCCCAATTTCAGACAAACAAAAAGGACATATACCTCTACCTCAGTATATGTCCCACATCTTTTCACATATGCAATTTTTACCGTTTTGCCATCTCTTCCATGATGTCATCCCAGGTGATCCCCCGTTCTGCCATCAGCACCATCATATGATACAGGAAATCACACATTTCATATTTGACTTCTTCCTGGTTCGGATTCTTCGCCGCAATGATGATCTCGGCAGCCTCTTCTCCAACCTTCTTCAGAATTTTATCAATACCTTTTTCAAACAGATAGTTCGTGTAAGATCCTTCCTTTGGATGCTCTTTGCGATCCATGATCGTATGATACACGCTCTCGAATACCTGCTGCGTATTGATTTCTTCATACTGATCCCCTACGATTGGCTGGAAGAAGCAGGTCGGATTGCCGGTATGACATGCCGCTCCTACCTGATCGACTTTTGCAAGCAGGGTATCTTTGTCACAGTCGATGGTCAGGGATTTGACATACTGAAAATGTCCGGATGTCTCGCCTTTTGTCCAGAGACTCTGTCTGCTCCGGCTGAAATAGGTCATCCGTCCGGTTTTCACTGTTTTTTCAAATGCCTCCTGATTCATGTATGCCACCATCAGCACTTCGGACGTCTTATAATGCTGTGTGACAACCGGAAGTAATCCATCGGAATTTAATTTAAATTCGGAAAAATCCATCAGACTCTCAAAGGATGTCATACGAATTCCTTTCTGGCTGCACTCTTCTTTGAAATCAGCACAATTGATTTCTCTCTGACTCACATACATTCCAGAAAGTCCTTTCACACCCGGGCATTCCAGGATCTTAAAAAGCTCTTCCTTTTCCAGTGTATCGGTCACAACCACACACGGAATATCCGTAATATTTACAACGGAATTCAGATCCAGACGGTGCATAAATACAATCTGGCTACTGTAAGTCTGGATCAGATGCTGCTGCTTAAATAATGCATCAAAGTCATTCAGTGACACCGCGATCTTCTCTTTTCCAAACCGCTTTGCCACCTCTTCGATCAGTTTCTGTGAATCCGGCTTTGAAAAATTCAGCATGGCACGCTTTGCACCGGTGTAGAGGATTTTCTTGACATCCTCCTGCCGCTTTACATTTCCTCCGGCAACCATCGGAATCCGAATCACGCGGTTGATCCTTTTCATCAGTTCAATGGACTCATCATGATCCTGGTCCGTATTTGACAGGTCAAATACCAGAAGTTCATCCGCCCCGTTATCGCTGTACTCTTTTGCCAGCGCGATCACATCTTCAGATACAACTGTCGGGTCATCAAACCATTTTACCGCCTTCCCTCCAAGGATAAAAATGCAGGGAATCAATCTTTTATAACTCATACGAGAAACTCCTTTTATCTTTTTACAGACTGCCTTTTGTAGACCACACTTCTTTCATCCGTGGTTCTTCGGATACAGCCATATCAAGCGCTTTTCCAAATGCTTTAAATAACGCCTCTGCCATATGATGGTTGTTGCCGCCATCCAGGACTTTCAGGTGCAGGTTCATTGCACCGCTGTAGGAAACAGCATAGAAAAATTCTTTTACCATCTCCGTGTCCAGTTCTCCTAATTTGTCACAGGTAAATGTGGCGTCAAAATTCAGATATGGTCTTCCGGAAAGGTCGATTGCCGAAAGCACCAGCACCTCATCCATCGGAAGCATAAAATGTCCATACCGCTTGATTCCTTTTTTATCTCCCAGTGCTTTTGCAATGGTCTGCCCCAGCACGATTCCGGTATCCTCGATCGTGTGGTGGCTGTCTACCTCCAGGTCTCCGGTAACTTTGACAGTCAGATCAAAAAGTCCATGTCTTGCAAAGCCGGAAAGCATATGGTCAAAGAAGCCGATACCAGTAGAAATGTCAGTCTTTCCTGTTCCGTCCAGATTCAGTGTCATCTCGATCTGTGTCTCTTTTGTCACACGACTGCAGGATGCAACTCTGCTCTCCATCTTTTAGTCCTCCTCTTCAAAACGTACATGGATCGAATTGGCATGCGCAGTCAGCTGTTCCGCTTTTGCAAAGCTTTCGATATCCTTATGTACCTTCTGCAGTGCTTCTCTTGAATAAGAGATGATACTGGATTTCTTAATGAAATCGTCTACAGAAAGCGGGGAAAAGAATTTAGCGGTTCCGTTGGTCGGAAGGATATGGTTTGGTCCGGCGAAATAATCGCCCAGTGGCTCGCTTGCATATTCTCCGATAAAGATAGCTCCTGCATTGCGGATCTTGGTCATCACTTCAAATGGATTTTTTGTCTGGATTTCCAAATGCTCGGATGCGATCTCATTTGCCACGTCGATCACATCTTCCATCGTATCGGCAAGCAGAATATATCCGTAATTATCCAGAGATTTGGAAATGATCTCTGCTCTTGAAAGTTCTTTTAAGAAACCATCTACCTGATCGGATACCTCATGTGCCAGCTTTTCACTTGTCGTAACAAGAATTGCGGAAGCAAGCTCATCATGCTCTGCCTGGGAAAGCAGGTCTGCCGCAACATATCTCGGATTAGCTGTCTCATCTGCCACAACCAGGATTTCACTTGGTCCTGCAATGGAATCAATGCTGACATGACCGTAAACTGCTTTCTTTGCAAGTGCTACATAGATATTTCCAGGTCCTACGATCTTGTCAACCTTCGGGATACTCTCTGTTCCGTAAGCAAGGGCTGCAATTGCCTGTGCACCGCCGACCTTGTAGATCTTATCCACACCGGCTTCTTTGGCTGCAACCAGTGTATTCGGACTTACTTTTCCATTTTTTCCAGGAGGCGTTACCATGATGATCTCATCCACACCGGCAACCTTTGCCGGCATCACATTCATCAGTACCGAAGACGGATAAACTGCCTTTCCTCCCGGCACATACACGCCGACTCTGTGAAGCGGAGTGATCTTCTGCCCAAGAATGGTTCCGTCCGGTTTACTGTCAAACCAGCTGTTCTGACGCTGTTTTGCATGATAACTTTCGATATTGTCTTTTGCTTTGCGGATGACTGTAAGAAGTGTATCATCAACCTGCGCATATGCTTCTTCAATTTCTGCATCTGTGACTTCAATCGTATCTGCAGTAAGCTCTGCCCCATCAAATTTGGCAGTGTATGCAAAAACTGCCGCATCTTTTTCTTCTTTTACTTTATCTAAAATTTCTTTTACGCTTGCCTCATACTGTCCATAATTGTTCGGACTTCTTTTCAGCAGATCTTCCAGCAGATTTTTCTTTGTATCGCTGTTCAGCTTTTGTATTCTCATGTGCATTAAGCCTCCCTTTTTAATATACTTCTGAGTTTATAAAGAAGTTCCTTGATCCTGTCATTTTCCAGACGCATGCTGACCGGGTTTACGATCATACGCGCTGATAACGGGCAAACCTCATCGAGAACTACAAGTCCGTTCTCCTTCAGGGTGGATCCGGTTTCCACGATATCCACGATCACCTCTGAAAGGCCAACGATCGGTGCAAGTTCAATCGAACCGTTCAATTTGATAATCTCTACCGTCTGGTGTCTGGTATTATAAAAATAATCCTTTGCAATATTCGGATATTTTGTTGCCACACGGATCAGTTCGTGATTCTCCAGATATTTTTTCGCATCTGCCGGTCCGCATACGCACATCCTGCATTTACCAAAACCAAGATCCAGTACCTCATGTACTTTCTTTCCCGCTTCCAGAATCGTGTCTTTTCCGACCACGCCGATGTCCGCCGCACCATATTCTACATAGGTCGGTACATCCGGTCCCTTCGATAAGAAAAATTTGAGTTTTAATTCTTCATTCACAAAAATCAGCTTTCTGGAATTTTTATCTTTCATTTCCTCACAGGTGATCCCCAGTTCTTCCAGAAGCTCCAGTGTCTGTTTTGCGAGCCGCCCCTTACAGAGCGCAAATGTCAAATATCTTGTGTCTTTCATCGTCTCACCCCTACCCTACAATTTTCTCTTCGCCGGTCATCAGGTTCACCATCTGCACATCTCCTTTGCTGCGAAGATACAGCATGCTTCCTGCAAGATTGCGTTTTCCATAATCCACATAGAATTCCAGCGACTTATCCGATGCTTTCTGAAGGATCTGGGTATTTTTGTCCTTCCCTCTGAATTCCATGGCAAGCTGGATTGCATCCTTCAACCGTTCTTTATCATATAAAATCAGGGAACTCTTCTCGCCACTTGAGATCTGGATCTTCTGGCGGGAAAGTGCGCTCATCAGTTCATCTACTACGATCGCAAAACCGATCGCCGGCTCTTCTTTTCCAAACTTTTCAACCAGGTGGTCATAACGTCCGCCTTTTACAATGGCATCCCCGGTCCCAAAAGTGTATCCCCGGAAGATAATACCGGTATAATATCCGTAAATTCCGCTCATGCTCAGATCAAACGTAATGTACTGTTCCATTTTGTAGACAGATAAGATCGCGTAGATTTTTTCGAGACGCCGGATTGCTTTCATCGCTTTTTTGCTTGGTGCTACCTTTTTCGCCTCCTCCAGGATCTCCACACCACCGACCATCTCTGAAAGTGCAGAAAATGCTTTTCTTGACACCGGTTTTGCATCAGCCTCTTCTAAAAGTTCGTCTACACCGAAAAAGTTCCGGTTGTTAATCAACTCACGCAGACGTTCTTCTGTCTCATCATCAATCTCGGATTCCTCGATCAGACTCTGGAAAAAGTCTACATTTCCTATACTGATCTGAAATTCTTCCAGTCCGGCATTCTTCAGACAGTCAATGACAAGTGCCAGCATCTCCGCATCAGCATCCGCCGCATCCAGTCCGATCATCTCCGCGCCCATCTGGGTACTTTCCTTTAATCGTCCCTGATAACTGGAATGATTGATAAATGTATTCCCCACATAGCAAAGCCTTGCCGGGAGCTCATCATCCTTAAATAAAGTTGCCGTCGCACGTGCGATCTGCGGAGTGATATCCGGTCTTAACACCAGTGTGTTGCCGTCTCTGTCAAAAAATTTATATAATTCCCTTGAAGGAATGGTTCCGATCTCTTTTCTGAATACATCAAAATATTCATACATAGGAGTCTGGATATCATGATATCCGTACAAATGCAGAGTCTTATGAAGTCGGTTCTGAAGTGCCAGCTTTTTGGCGCATTCTTCATGATAAATGTCTCGGACCCCTTCGGGTGTATGTAATAACTGCTCCATAGATTGTAACTCCTCTTTTTTGTTTATTTGTCACTTTAGCATGTTACCATATTAAAACGTGACCTTGTTGTATTATACGAACTTTGACGCGGCTTGTCAAGCCTGCATACTCAGAAGTTCTATCCTGCTAATCTCTTTTCCATGCTTCTTATCTTTCTTCCCGGTGATCCAGATCCTTCTGGAGCATCTCTAGATACGGAACGAATACGCCCTGCCTTAGCTGCATAAAATATTCCTCATCCAGTTCTTCAAAGCGTACGCTTTTCCGTCCGCCCTGCTTCATCCGCTCCCAAAACACTTCTATTTCTTCAAAACGCATGTAATAAAGCAGGTTTTTTGTACTGTAATAGATAAGAAAAAAGGAAATTCCATCCTGTTTTTCAAAATCCCGCATAAAGTTCATCTGGTGTTCATGGATATTGTGTAGTGGAAAGGTATCCATACTGCACTCTTTTGCGTCAAAACATACGGGAATTCCCTGTACTGCTCCAATATAATCGACCGTACTGCGCTGGTCAAAATAGGCCAGCGTGATCTGGCGGTGATCTTTGTCCATTCGTACCGGAGTGATCGGTGTCGGGATTTTCTGAATGAGCGCCAGTCCCTGCTGCTGATAGCGTTCATTCGTCCGGTTAATAAAATCCTCCAGGGTTGAACCTCTTAGCCCTCTTGAATTCCAGGTTCCCATTCTAATCCTTCTCCTTTTATGATGGTTGTAAATCCTTCCGGAAGAGGCGCGGTAAGCTCCTTTTCCGATACCTTTGCAAGCGCATCCTCTCTTTTCGGGAACTGCATTTTCCATGCATGTAAAAGTTGATATTTTAACGCATATTTTTTCCTGAAAATAGAATTGACCTTTGGATTACCATACTTACTATCCCCGATGATCGGATGACCAATCGAAGACAGATGTGCACGGATCTGATGGGTCCGTCCCGTGATCAGATGCACCTTCAGAATCGTCTGCTGACCATTATCCGCAAGCGGAATATACTCTGTGGCTATCGGCTTTGCCTCGCCTTTTGCTTCTTTCAAAATTTTCACCTGATTGGTCATCTCATTTTTCAGAAGATATCCTTCGATCTTCTGACGGTCTTTTATCACCCCATCCACGATCGTGAGATAATATTTTTTCACGGTCCTGTCTCTTAAAATTTCGCTGAGCTGCTGTAATCCCGCAAGGCTTTTCCCTGCGGTTACAAGACCACTGGTATTCCGGTCCAGGCGGTTACAGACAGATGGGCGGAAAGTAACAAGCTCAGCTAGTTTCAGATCGCCTTTTTTCAGCAGATAAGCGATCATATATTCATTCAGGGAAAGGTCAGACGGTGCTGCTTTCTGGGAAAGCATGCCTGATGGTTTGTTCAGGATCAGAATATCCGGATCCTCATAGATTACCGACAGCCGGATGCTGCTTTCCATTGCCCGTGCAAGATCTGCCGGAAGCTGCTTTTCTGCTCCCGGTGCTCCTGCGAATTTCTGCCAGGTATCATCTGAGAGAAATACTTCAACCTGGTCTCCTTTTGTCAGTTTTTCATTTCCCTGCGCTTTTTTCCCGTTTAACTTGATGTTCTTTTTCCGCAGCATCTTGTAAACAAAGCTCATCGGCGCATTACTTAAATATTTTCCAAGAAGCTTGTCCAGACGCTGTCCTGCTTCATTTGACGAAACGGTTATTTTCTGCATGCTTTTAATTCCTCCTGCCTTTTACAATGAAATGTCCAGAAGGAGTCCTTTGATCATCTCTTCGTGTTTTCTTGTATCCTGCTGTTCTACAGAAGCAATGTTGTTCATTCCCTCGGCGCGGGTCAGAAATGCTTTATAATCATGGAAAAGCTTGACCACCACCTTGTCGAACTGGTTCTGCTTCATAATGGATTTGATATGCTTTGCTGCATAGTCCACATCCACTTTTTTCACCGGCACATAGCCGCAGATCGTATTGTTGTAAATTGCAACAGCTGCTACCGGCATTGCCTTTTTCTCACTGGTGATCACAAGATCGTATGCAACGGTAAGTTCTTCGGTGACAGCCGAGATTTCAAGCTCAGTTGCCTCATCGATGGAATCATGCGGCATGACCATGATCAGATTGACCAGGATCCGGCTTGCCGGAAGACATCCGAGTACCGCTACTACAGTGAGCAGATTGAGCTTTGTCTTTGTTGTCACATAACCGGCGATCACCAGTGCAGCAACCAGTCCAAAAGAGACAACAGCTTCCAGTATCAATAATCGTTTTCTTCTGCGCAGATAACCTGCATCTCCTTTTTGTATCTTCATCTTGTCTTTCGCTTACTCCTTCGTTATTTTCTCCATCATTGACATGGCTTTTAAGATCATTCCATGCGGAAGTACTTTGGTTGCAGCTTCTGCCCCTTTCATTGCCGTGCCATATACAGAAACCTCTTTTTTGTATTTGGCATCAATGAGCGCCTGCTTTACAACCTGTACCGGATCTGCCATCACAGCCTCTTTCATGCCACCGGGCAACTTCCCTGACACTTCAAAAAACGGTGTGTCCACAGGTCCCGGGCAGACCGCTGTGACGAAGATTCCTTTTTCCTTAAGTTCAGCTGCAAGGCTTCTTGAAAAGCTCAGTACATACGACTTTGTCGCTGCATAAACTGCGAATTTTGCCTGCGGGCAAAAAGCTGCTGCGCTTGCCAGGTTGATGATCCTGGTTCCTTTATGCATCCAGGGCAGACAGGTACAGGTCATCTCGGTCAGTCCCCGGCAGTTCAGGTCGATCATGCGGAGCTGAAGTTTCTTGTCTTCCTTTGCAATCTCCTCTACTGTCCCGGTCTTTCCGAATCCTGCTGCATTGACCAGCATACGGATATCAGGATTCTGATTCTCCAGCCGGTTTTTCACCTGCTTGTATACCAGATCCTCTTCCATGTCCCCTGCAAAGATCCGGATATAGGTCTTGTGGCTTTTCTTGATCTCTTCCAGTTTCTTTTCACTGCGGGCAATCACCCAGATTTCATCCAGTTCCCTGTAAAAGCGTTCAATCTGTCTGACAAATTCTTTTCCCATGCCGGAGGATGCCCCGGTAACAATCGCAATCTTCATAAGCGGTTCTCCTTTCTCCTGTGACTATTTCCGTTTGTGTACATTACGGATGGATTTCTTTTTCTGCGGTCTTGACGAGGACTCACCTCTGCCGTTTCCTGTAGATGCAAGCTTTGTATTCTTATGCCCTGCATTTGAATTTTTATAATTTCCGTTTGTCTTTCCTGGATTTTTGTTATTTCCATTCGGGTTTTTGCCCTTTCGGTCCGTGCCGACATGAGTTCCGACATGGTTTCTTCCGCTGTATCCATTCTTCTCCTGCATTTTTTCCGAATGCAGTTTTCTCGGACGGATCAGACATTTCTCATCGAATCCTACCAGATCCATACGGTCCGCAATTCGCAGTGCCTCCATGACCAGATCATAATTCTTCGGATTCCGGTACTGGATCAGTGCTCTCTGCATCGCTTTTTCATGCGGATTCTTCGGCACATACACCGGCTTCATCGTCCGCGGATCTACACCGGTATAATACATACAAGTGGAAATCGTAGACGGTGTCGGGTAGAAATCCTGTACCTGCTCCGGCATATAACCAAGATCCCGCAAGTATTCGGCAAGCTTTACCGCTTCTTTCATAGTAGAACCCGGATGGGACGACATCAGATACGGAACCAGGTACTGTTTAAGTCCAAGCCTTTTATTGATCTCTTCGTATTTGTGGGTAAAACGTTCATAAACTGCATTTTCCGGCTTGCCCATCATCTGAAGAACCGGGTCTGCTACATGCTCCGGTGCAACTTTCAGCTGACCGCTGACATGATACTGACACAGTTCTTTGAAAAACGTGTCATCCGGATCCGCCAGCAGATAGTCAAACCGGATACCGGAACGGATAAATACTTTTTTGACTCCAGGTATCTTTCTTAGATCCCTGAGAATGCTTAAGTATTCTTTATGATCTGCGATCAGATTTTTACACGGCTTTGGAAAAAGACACTGTTTGTTCGTACATGCCCCGTATTTTAACTGTTTCTTACATGCCGGTGCACGGAAGTTCGCGGTCGGTCCGCCTACATCATGAATATATCCTTTGAATTCCGGATCTTCCGGAAACGTCTTTGCTTCAGCGATCAGTGATTCCTTACTTCGTGTCTGAATGATCCTTCCCTGATGGAATGTCAGTGCACAAAAACTGCAGCCTCCAAAACATCCCCTGTTGCTGATCAGACTGAATTTGATCTCCCGGATTGCCGGAACTCCACCTGCCGTCTCATAAGATGGATGGTAGGTCCGCATGTAAGGAAGTGCGTAGACATCATCCATCTCCTGCCGGGTCAACGGTTTTGCCGGAGGGTTCTGTACCACATACAGATGATCCGAATAGGGCTCAACCAGCCGCTTTCCGGAAAATGGATCTGTGTTGCAGTACTGTCTGTAAAAGCTTTTGGCGTACAGAAGCTTATCTTTTTTCATCTCTTCATACGGTTCCAGAATCTCTGCATCATACACACTGTCCAAATTCTTGACCTTGCAGACTGTTCCATCGATATAGGTAATGTCCTTGATATCCAGTCCGGCATCCAGTGCCTCTGCAATCTCAATGATCGAGCGTTCGCCCATTCCATAAGAAACCAGGTCTGCACCCGAATCCAGAAGAATGGAACGCTTAAGCTGATTGGACCAGTAATCATAATGTGCAAGTCTTCTAAGACTCGCCTCGATACCACCCAGAATGATTGGTGTCTTCTTATATGTCTGACGGATCAGATTGCCGTACACAACTGCTGCATAATCCGGTCTCTTTCCCATCACTCCGCCCGGTGTATAAGAATCCTGCTGCCGTCTTTTCTTTGATACAGAATAATGGTTGACCATGGAATCCATATTTCCCGCCGACACCATAAATCCAAGCCGCGGCTCTCCAAATTCTGTAATACTTTCTTTATCCTTCCAGTCAGGCTGTGCAATGATCCCCACGCGAAAGCCATGTGCCTCTAAAAGGCGGGTGATGATCGCATGTCCAAAAGACGGGTGGTCTACATAGGCATCTCCGCTTACATAGACAAAGTCTACCTGATTCCACCCCCGTTCTTCCATCTCTTTCCTGCTGATCGGTAAAAATCCATGATTCATTATAATACCTCGTATGTTTGATTGGTAATGTCTTCATAGCTGTGAATAAAATAGTCGGCAAGTTCCCGCTTTTTCGCATCCTGTGGGCGTGAAAACCAGTCGTCCACCGCGCACACACGCATTCCTGCATTTTTCCCGGCGAGGATTCCCATCGGAACATCTTCAAATACCAGGCAGGCAGAAGGCTCTGCACCCAGTTGCCCAGCCGCCTTCAGATAAACATCCGGTGCCGGTTTCCCTTTATTCACTTCGCAGCTTGTACAGATCGTATCGAAAAGATGGGTGATCTGCCTTGCCTTTAAAAATTCTTCCACCAATTTCCGGTCATTGCTGGTTGCGATTCCTGTCCGGATTCCTTTCTCTTTCAGCATCTCCAGAAATTCCTTTACCCCTGGCTTTAGTGTGACCTCTTTTGTATATTTATCCACAGACATATCATACCATTCTTTTTTGATCCCCTCCACAGTATGCGGAAGCTCCGGAAAAATCTTCAAAAAGTACTGCGCTGTCTCGGTATAGCTCATCCCTTCCATTGCCTCATGAAAATCTTCCGGCGGATTCAGATGATATTTTCTGATATAATCTTCATCTATCGCTGTCCACACCCACATGGAATCTACCAGAGTCCCATCCAGATCAAAAATGACAGCTTTAGTATGCTCTAACATAATTTTTTTATCTCCTCTTCGGTCAGTGACCGGTATTCTCCCTTTGTAAGTGTCTTATCCAGAACAAGGCTTCCCATAGAAAGCCGCTTCAGATAGATTACCTCTTTGCCGACTGCATGAAACATCCGCTTCACCTGATGGAAACGTCCTTCAGTGATCGTAAGCTCGATTTCCGACTCCTCCCCACTTTTCAAGATTCGAAGATCTGCGCTTTTAGCCGGCGTATCGTCTCCGATATCCACTCCATCTGCAAATGCTTTCACATCAGATTCATCTACCTTTCCCTGTACTTTCGCATAATACACCTTATCCACATGCTTTTTGGGGGAAAGCAGGCGGTGTGCCAGTTCTCCGTCATTGGTGATCAGAAGAAGTCCTTCCGTGTCCTTATCCAGACGTCCTACCGGGAACAGATCATTTCTTTTTTTATCTGTGATCAGATCCAGAACTGTCTTGTCCCGGTCATCTTTTGTTGCGGAAATAACACCTGCCGGTTTATGGAGCATATAATACTCTTTTTTAGCGTATCCAATCTGTTTTCCGTCGAGACTTACTTTCTGTGTGGTCTCATCGATTTTAAGTTCCGGTTTTTTCACCGTCTCTCCATCAACCATAACACGTCCGCTGCGGATCAGTTTTTTGATTTCACTTCTGGTTCCCTGCCCCATCTCGGCAAGATATTTGTCTATGCGCATCATGCAGACTGATTCCTCCATCCAGGCAGATATTTGTTCTTCAAAGTTCCGTTCGTGACTTTTCCCCATCCAAGCGGGAAACCGTCTGTACAGATCAGATGCCAGCCTTTTGCCTTAGCCGGAATCAGATCCTCCACATCGATTGTCTCACCTTTCAGATAACGCATCAGTCGGTCATCATCAGAAGACAGGTTCAAAGTATGCACATACTCTTCCATTTTCAGGTTCATCGCCAGTGCCTGGCTCGGTTCAAAACGCTTTTTCTTCAGTTCACCAAGGAGAAGTCCGCTTCTTAAAAATCTTGCGCCTTTCAGTTCCGGAAGATTCTCCGGCATATAGTACACGCGTTCTCCATGGATATCCAGTCTCCACGGCTTCAGATCCCACTTTACATCACGGAAGAATTCCTCCAGCTCTGCCGGGATTTTCTTCGCTTTCTGCTCTGCGACCGGGGAAGACGGGCAGATTGCATCCTCACTCTTTTTCAGCAGTGCGAGGTAATGTCCCTCCCCTTTCATATGATGTGGAAAAATACGGACAGTCTTAGCAAAATCCGGATCCTTTGACTTGGTTACTTCCGGCCTGCCCGGTGCAAATCCTTCATATCCTGCGATTTCCTGAATCTCGAATTCAGGATATTCACCGAGCAGATATTCGATCGTCCCCTCATTCTCCAGTGGATCAAACGTACAGGTTGAATACAGCATCATGCCACCCGGCTTTAACATTCTTGCCGCCTGGGTGATAATGCTTCTCTGCAGCTTCGAGAAAAATTCCGGTCCATGTTCTTCCCAGGCGCGTACCATCTTCTTATCCTTACGGAACATCCCTTCCCCGGAACACGGCGCATCGATCAGGATCTTGTCAAAATAACCGCTGAAATAGCGTTCCAGTCGTCCAGGTTCTTCACTCATGACCAGCATATTGCCGATTCCGAAAACTTCCAGATTCTTTAAGAGTCCTCTTGCTCTGGAGCTGCTGATATCATTTGCGACCAGAACACCTTCGTTCTGAAGCTTCGCTCCAAGCTCGGTTGCCTTTCCACCGGGTGCGGCACAGACATCCAGTACCCGGTCCCCCGGTTCTACCGGAAGACGGTTCGCCGGTGTCATCGCACTCGGCTCCTGCAGGTAATAAAGTCCTGCAAAATAATACGGATGCTTCGCAGGAGATATCTTCTCTCCGTCATAGTAAAAACCGTTGTCGATCCACGGGATCGGTGTGATCTCAAACGGACAGATTTTCACAAAATCCTCCACAGAAATCTTCTCCGTATTCACACGAAGTCCGTAATATCTCGGCTCATCATAACATTTTATATAATCCTCAAATTCATCTCCGAGGAGTGCCTTCATCTTCTCTTCAAATTCATTTGGTAAATTTATCATTCTTTCGTCCTCCATATCATTTAAGTATAGCATAGTTAGAAAGAACAGGAAAGTTTTTTCTCCCCGGCAAGTCTTAAAATCCAATAGGGATTGTAGCTGGTTTCTTCGCCGTCCGGATAGAGATAAATCCCCAGATGCAGATGCGTGGCAAACATCCCTTTCGTCCCCTCCGGACCATATCCGGTATTTCCCATAAATCCAATGATATCCCCTGCCTTCACCTCGTCCCCCTCCTGATAACTTCCATAAGAATCCAGATGTGCATAATAAAAATATGCACCGGACGGTGCGGTAATCCCGATCCTGTATCCTCCTTTTTCCAACCAGCCTCTTGCCGATACTACCCCATCTGTCATACTCACAACCGGATAGAGACCGGGGATATCTTTCGATGCCATCAGATCACAGCCTTCATGTCCCCTTTTTCCTCCGTAGGTGCGCTCTCCCATCCAGCTGTCCACAAAAGATACCTGATACTGTGGATGTTTCGGTGATTCCGGAACAGGAAAATAGCGGATATCATTCCAAAGAGCTGTACAGATCTTTTCAAAAGATTTCCACTCTTCTTTTTCCGACCATTTTTCAAACAGCTCTTTTTCGTTATCCTGTGGAAACAGGCTGTTTTCCAGAAAATAAATGGCATAAAGTCTTCCTCTTTTTTCATGATCTGTCTTCGCAAGAACCTGGAAAAACGCCTCCTCCATCCCAAGCTTTCTGAATTCTTCTGTGCTTCCTGTTTTTAGGTTCAATCGGTTTTTTTTAGCTTTCTCGTTGATCTGTATGCTTGCTGCCACGCAAAAAATCAGCAATAAAAAAAGGAGCAGAAGCGATCTGCGTTCCAGTCTTTTTTTCAAGATTTCTCCATTTTTCTTTTATTCTATTCACACTGAATCTCTTCTATGCACATGTGCCCCGGTATATCTGTCTGCGTTTTTTCATAAACTATTGCAAAAGAATACGGCAGGTATACACGATGAAAACAAAAAAACTGTCTGTGTTTTTTCTGATCGGACTTTTCCTTCTGATGCTTTTTTCCCCGGAAACCGTTGCCACAGGTGCCGCAAACGGACTGCTGCTCTGGTATAGGCAGGTGCTTCCGGTGCTCTTTCCTTTTCTTCTTATAACCGGTCTTATGATCCGCACAGAGAGCATTTCCCTGATCAACCATACCCTTTCTCCAATTCTGAAGCCTTTTCTTGGCATTTCTGAAAATGCTTCTTTTTCGGTGGCCTGTGGATTTCTCTGTGGCTTTCCAGTAGGGGCAAAATCCTGCTCTGACCTGACTGATAAAGGGAAAATTTCTTCTGCCGAAGGAGAATACCTGCTTTCCTTCTGTAACAATGTCAGTCCTGCGTTTCTGACCGGGTATGTGGCAGTACAGAGCCTCAAGCAGCCTGAAATGGCGCAGATCTGTCTGCTTTTTCCTATCCTTGCCGCACTGTGCTGCTCCTTTTTGTTCCGCAGATGGTATCTGCCGCGGAATCCTTTTGCGGTCGTAGAAGAACAGGCTGATCCCAGACAATTTCTTCCTTTTTCCGAGGCTCTTGACGAAAGTATTCTGTCAGCATGTGATTCCATCACGAAAGTCGGCGGATATATGATCGTTTTCTCAGTGCTCATTTCTTTTATGGCAAAACTTTCCTTTCAGAATTTCTTCTGGAAATTGTTGCTTCTTCCCGGAGTGGAACTGACCGGGGGAATCCGCATGCTCTGCCAGCTGGACCTTACTTCTGAACTGCGGTTTCTTCTCGTCATGGCGCACTGTTCTTTTGGAGGAGTCTGCGCGCTTTTCCAGACAAAATGCATGATCCGATCCCAGAACTGGTCTTTTCCTCGCTATATAACAGAAAAGCTGATTACCGCAATGGTAACCAGCCTGTTCGCTTTTTGCTATATGAAATTGTTCGGATAAAGAACTTATTCTCTCTGTCCCGGGTCCGTCTGTCCGGCTTCTCCGCCGAATTCTGCTTCCAGTCCGCGTGAGGACT
>OFOK01000038.1_pt1 | contig 122091 bp, 121 predicted proteins | sample 1542001 | NCBI WGS metagenome assembly OFOK01 (sample SAMN04209242, study PRJEB22552) | human gut metagenome | biome: gut; material: feces | host: Homo sapiens | place: USA: Oklahoma
TGATACAAATAAACGCCCACGGGAATGACGATGATCAAGTAAATGATAATCGTCAGGATTAACTGCAGCATAATGGCTACCTCCTGCGTGCCTTAGAATTTTTCCGGGTGAACCAGCGCATAAACAAGGTAAGCGCCCAGAAGCAATACGATTACGCCAAGTATGATCACAATACTTCCTCCTTTCATACATTGGCCTGGGTCATTCGTTGCTGTCCACCTGTTTGTGACACCAGTGGACCAACAAATAGACAAGCCCACAGCAAACAGCCAATGTGGCCACCATAATTAGGTCAAGCACTTTTGTTCCCTCCTTTGTTTTTCTCTTTTTTGCAGAGCAATTATAGCAGAACCCTCGTGAATGTGCCCTTAGCGAATTCCCTGGAGTGTTAAAGTTATATTAATATTTTCTCGAGAAATCAAAGCACAAATCCGCTCTGCCCCCCTTTCCAGTCCCTGCATAGCCTACCCAAATACCTGCAAGTTATCTGGAGCAACGAGAGAAAGTTTCCCAAGAAATAAAAACGCTGGTCCAGCTCTCCACTTTCATGCCTGGTCCAGCTTGTTGTTCTCTCTTTATAATAAATACAAAATTCAAAAGCGGCCAACCTTACCATTAAACTGCAAGGTTGACCGTCCCTGAATATATGTAAAGTACATTGACTTTACAGATGTTGAACTATTTCCTGATCCTGCCTCCGTTTCTCTTCCAACGCTTCAGCCAGGAGCATATCTTTGACCTTCATCAATCGAACTATGTTATTTCGTTCATTTTTACTCCGAACTACCTGTGAGGAAAAGGATACTGGTACGGTCATCCGTCATGCGCAGTTTTTTTGCAAGTTCCATGCCGCTCTCGCCATCCATAAGAATGTCCAGGCAGAGCAGGTCAAACCGTTCACCGGACAGCAGCTGTGTTTCCAGATCCTCTGCCGAGGAAAATGCAGCGATATGATGTTCGATTTCCAGGTCGGTGAGGACTTCGCCGCACAGTGCCGCCGCTTCCTCCCTCGTATCCTTTTGATCTTCGCAGACCGCCACTGTATACATCGCTCATCACCTCCCGGAGATCAGATAGATTTTAGCACAGATTTTATTTTTTTACAACAAAGCCGTTTGTTCGGACATTTCAAGCATCGACGGATCAGCGCGCAAGCGACATGGAGTAACGGCGACTGATTCAGTTAAGGAAACGATTGTCCTGGTCATGTTATGCCGCTAAGAAAACTATCTGGATTCCCGATAGGCGCAGAGGTTTCCTTTTACGGGAGTTTAATCACCTCTCTGATTCTGTTTTTGCTGGCAGTATTGTCAGCAGGCGGGGAGTCTGGTATAATAACGCATATCATTTCCAGTCATTTTAGATATGAAGGAGACGAAATACGATGAATAAAACAGAACTGATCACCGCCATGGCGGAAGCCAGCGGCCTGACCAAGAAGGACTGTGACACCGCTCTGAATGCGTTTGTCGACACGCTGCAGACCGCGCTGAAGTCCGGTGACAAGGTACAGCTGGTGGGCTTTGGCACCTTCGAGGTGAAGGAACGTGCCGCCCGCACCGGCAAGAATCCGGCCACCGGAGCCACCATTGAAATCCCCGCTTCCAAAGCGCCGGCTTTCAAGCCCGGCAAGGCATTCAAGGATTCCGTGCAGTAATAACACGCCCGCGAGAGACCATCTCTCGCGGGCCTTTTCTGTCATCGGTCCGATACGCCCATGTCCTTGGCACGACAGGCACATTCCAGAACCTCTGTCATGTCCGTGCGCTCCCAGGGCGCATCTGCATGGGTGAAGTGTCCGTAATTGCAGAACTTTTGGAACATGGGCCGATCCAGTCCCAGCGTTCCGATCATGCCGTCCGGCGTCAGGTTGAAAACGGTACGGACAGCCTGCTCCAGCGTGTCATCGGAATAGATGCCGGTATGCTCCGTATCCACCGTCACCGCTACAGGCTGTGCCTTGCCGATGGCATAGGCAAGGCTGATGGTGCAGCGCTTGGCCAGTCCTGCCGCTACGATATTCTTGGCAATGTAACGGGCCATGTACGCGCCGCTGCGGTCCACCTTCGTTCCATCCTTGCCGGACAGCGCGCCGCCGCCATGAGGGACGAGGCCGCCGTAGGTATCCACCATCAGCTTGCGTCCGGTGAGTCCGGTGTCCGCTTCAAAACCGCCCTGAACAAATCGACCGGAGGGATTGATCAGCACTTCGGTATGCTCGTCCAGCGGAAGCTCCTGCATGGCGGGTCGGATCACATGGCGCAGGATGTCCCGGCGCAGTTCCGGCAGGGGCAGTTCCTCCTCATGCTGGCAGGATACCACCACTGCGGCAATGCGGTACGGAACTCCAAAGCGGTATTCCACAGACACCTGCGCCTTGCCGTCCGGACGCAGGCCGGGGATGATGCCCTGTCTGCGGGTATCGGTCAACAAGCGGGTCAGTCGATGCGCCAGCACCACAGGCAGGGGCAGCAGCTCCTTTGTTTCATCGCAGGCAAAGCCGTACAGGATTCCCTGATCTCCTGCGCCGGTCTCCGTGCCGCCACACACAGCTTCCGCAATGTCGGGACTCTGCTCATGGGTGATGACCTCCACCTCATAGTCGCTGCCGCCGTATCCGGCTTCCCGCACCGTCCTGCAAATAATGGCAGGGATATCCGGAATCTTCGCTGCCGTGATCTCGCCTGCGGCGATGATCTTTCCGGCTGTGGCCATGACCTCGCAGGCAACGCGGGCAGCGGCGTCCTGCGTAAGACAGGCATCCACCACCGCGTCCGCGATGGTGTCGCAGAGCTTGTCGGGATGTCCCTCGGTGACTGACTCAGCAGTCAAAATGCAGTTATCTTTCATATTCATGTTTCTCCTTTTTCATCGGTTTCTTATGTGCCTCCGGCTGTTTCGGAACAGAGAGGATCATTTCGTTGCTGTATTTGTCCTTGTACTTTTCGATCTGCTGCTCCGTCAGCGAGGCAAAATCATCCTCTTTAAGACCGGCAACAAAAAATGTGCCGCAGACAATGTCATACGGCACACCGTGATCATCGGTCAGGGCGCGGTTCCACGGCAGGCCCAGCAGCTTGCCCTCGTCATTTGCGATGAGCGCCACCGGGTCATCGAAGGGGTAAACTGCCTGAATGGTGCCGCCTACGAGCTCCTGCATGGCAGAAAGAGTGTGGTCGATCTCCTGCACTTCAGGCATTTCCATGGGGCGCACCACAAGGACTTTCATTTTTTCTGTGCTGATATGGGTTCCTCCTTCCCAAAAGAAAAGCGGCAGCGACAGATTCCTCTGCCGTTGCCGCAAATGGTGATTCTTATTCTTTTTTGGATGCCAGCGTCCGGGTCTTCAGCAGGGCATTCTCCAACGCCCGATGATCTTCATGCTCCGGCCACCATTGTGGGCGCAGGAAGCCCAGCACCGCAGCCGCCCATTCATAATCGGCCCGTTCCAATGTACCGCGCATCAGCCCTTGCCGAAATCTTCGATGCTGCTCCCGCACTGCCGGGTCCACGCTGTCCCGTTCCAGATACAGTTCCAGAAAGCCGCCGAGGACAGCAGCTTCCTCCGTTGTATAAAACATATCCGCACCCCTCCCGCAAACAGGGGATATTGTAACACAGACCGCGGAAAATGAACACCTCTTTTTCACTCCGACCGTCTGTTGCGCGGATACCGCGCCTGTGATACACTGTGCTTACGAACAAAAATATGAGGAGGCGGCTGTGATGATATGGTTTTGGGAGCTTTCATGGCTGTGGAAGATGCTTGGCGCCTCGTTACTGGTTTCCGCGGTATGCGTCGCCGCGGCCGCGCTGATCGGCAAGGCGGCAAAAATCTGCCCCGGCAAAAAGGTTTTCCTGCTCGTTGGGATCTTGGCCTTTGTGATCTCTATTCTGGTGATCTTCTTTCTTGCACAGACGCCGGCGCTGCTCTGAGTTACCGCTCCGGCCCTCTGTTTCGCTCAGGCGCTCGCTTTGGCTTGTCGATCCTGCCGATCCACACCTCGTCAATGGTCCTGCTCCACGCATCCCGAAGGGAGTCCACCGGCAGGCCGTTGGCTTCAAAGCCCCGCTGGATCACGCGGTAATAATACGGGGACGGCAGTGCAGGCTGGCGGCAATACGGCTCTGCCATGATATAGACCATGACAGGGAGCTCAGCGCCAGCCGCGTCTTTAACCGTCACGGTTTCTTTCGTGTAGTGGCGGGGATACCCCTCATAGCGGTCCAGAGACTGTTCGCAGTTTGGCGTGAGCTTCCACACCAGTCCGTAGACAACGCTGCCTTTCCGGGGTGCCACCGTAGCAAAGCCGCTGCCGCGGAACCGCAGTTCGTAGTTTTCCAGTCTGACCGGTCCCATGATCTCGGCATCCGGACAACGCTGCGCCATCTGCTCCAGATCAAGGTTGCTGCCGTAGGCAAAATACAGATTTCCCCCCACGTCACACCTCCAGCATCGTCAGAGCGCCCATTCGGTTCAGATGACGGAGCAGGGCTGCCGCCTGTGTCTCCGCATCGCCATCCGGCAGCGGACAGTCCATTCCCGTGGTGCGGATGACATTGTTCTGTACAAACCAGATGTAGGTCTCCACATCCGGGAACTCTGTGGGATCAAAGCTGAGATCCCGAAGCTGCTCCATGATCCCGGCTGCGGTCCCTTCGTACACGGTATCTTCAATTTGAATCTTCAAAGGCTTCACCTCTCCATTTCTCTGGATTTTTTCTTCTTTTTGTTGACTGCATAGCTGTCCTTATCGAAACGCCACGCCCGATCACCGTCCAGATTTGCCAACAGGTGGTCACGGGTATGCTTGAATTCCTCGCCGTTGAGTCCCAGCCGCACCAACCAGACCCGGAAGGTGAACAGTTCATTGTCACTGTGGGTCTTGCGCATGACCGTGCTGCGCTGGGCGATAGCCTGGGCGGAGATAGCAAGGCACAGATTCACATAGGCGGCGACTTTTCCCGCGTGGAGCGTGGAATTGAAACAGCGCCATTCCACCGTTCCCCGGTAAAAGACCGAGTGCAGATTCAGCGCGTAATAGCGGGTCCAGTTATAATGGTCTGCGCTGCCGTTATCTCCCTCGTACCAGATATTCTCCAGCTGCGTCAGATCCCTTGTCTCATCCGACGAGAGCCTGCGTGCCTGCTTCAGCATGGGTTCCCGCACCTTCTGACACCAGCGGGATGCCCGGCTTTCATTGACCTGCAGCGCTTTGAACAGGATATCCTCCTTGGAGTACATGATGCCGATGAGGTTTTTCAGACTCTGCCGGTTATGGTTTGCGGCGTCCACATGGACATGGATGCCGCAGGAGCTGTTGGCCTTGGCCCCTGCGTGGCGCACCTGCCGGATACATTCCTGTAGCTTGGGCAGTTCCGCGTAGGTGAGCTTTGGTGTTACCATCTCCACGCGGTATCTGTAGTCACCCGTTGCACGATAGCCGCTGCCGATCTTCTGCTCCTCGTGGATGCTGGAGTCACTCATGACCGTCCACTCTTTGCCGTCCCGATCCGTCACACACCATTTATCGTAAGCGCCGCCCACATAGCGGGCGTCCGTTGCAAAATACGCGGCCAGCGCTGTTGCCGCCTGCTCACGGGTGATGCCGGTCATTTCAACTTCCACGCCGAAGCACTGGTCCTTCAGCCCGATCATGCGGCAGCACCAGCTTTCAGTTCCGCATCCACCTCCCGGATGCGCCGCGCAATGGCTTCAATGACATGGACGGTGACGCTGTTGCCTGCCTGCTTATAGGCCTGAGCGTCGGACTGGATGGCGAGGATGCGGTCAATCTGCCATTCTTCAAAGCCTTGGAGTCGCAGACACTCGCGGGGCATGAGGCGGCGGATGCGCCCGCCGTTTTCCACGATCCCTTGGATACAGCTGGTTTCCAATGTATGGGCAATATCACGCCCAACGCGCCCGCGGCGGGTGTTGCTACCTGCATAACCGAGATCCACCGTATCGCCGGGTTGAGCCTCCTTGTACCCCTTCTTAGTCGCCTCCTTGATGAGCAGGACACCGGAGCGCTCGCCTTTACGGTTGGACAGTGTGGTCTGTCCATACCGGGCGGTGAGACAGCGGGCAGCGTCCGTTTGCTTTGGATGCCCGCTGCAAAGGTCTACCAGCACAGCGTTTTGTGTTTGGTTCCGGTTGATTCCTCTGAAATCGCTGGCGTTCAGCGGAATTGCTGTATCCCGCTTTCCGACGATCCCATCTTTCCGGTTAAAGCCCACCAGGTATAATCCGGTTTTCCCACCCATACCGCCAGCCCCGGCTGTCTGAGTACAGGCTACTCCGTCTGCGTCATAGACACGGGAGCCTTGCGGCCCTCCGAGGACTTGTACAAGAGCTTTTCCACCTGTGCCGAAGACAGGTAATATTTTCCCGGCGCATCGGGGATCAAGATATCCGATAATGAAAAGCCTTCGCCTTGATTGAGGGACTCCAAAATGTTTGCTGTTAAGCACAGACCACTCGACATGATACCCCAGGTCATCCAGTGCGGAGAGGATGACCGAAAAGGTTTTCCCTTTGTCATGCGATAAAAGTCCGGGAACATTTTCAAGCAGCAGATACGCAGGTCGTTTGGCTTGAGCCAATCGGGCAATCTCAAAGAAGAGAGTTCCTCTGGCGTCGGCAAAGCCCCTCCTGCGGCCAGCGTTAGAAAATGCCTGGCAGGGGAATCCTCCGCAGAGCAGGTCGAAGTCCGGCAGGTCTGCGGGGTCAATTTGGGTTGCGTCCGGATAGTATCGTTCCTCCTTTCCCGGTTCGTAGATTGCTTGGTAGCTGGCATTGGCGTATTTGTCGATCTCGCAGTGTCCTACACACCGGAAACCGCCCGCGCGGGTCAGCCCGGAGCGGAAACCGCCAATGCCGGCGAACATATCAAAATATCGGATCAGGTCATCTCATCTCCTTCCTGCAGGGCAAGCAAAAAGCCGAGGACGCTTTCATCTACATCCCCGGCTCTGCCGCTATCCTGCGCTTCTTCTTTGGTGAGCTGCACTCCCCGCAGTTCCTGCCGGATGGTCTGGCGAACGGCGTCCAGCAGTTCCTGCTGCCCTTTATACTCACAGACCATGCGGCAGACCGCAGCGGTGCGCTGTCCTGCGGGGATCTCCGTCAGCTTCTTCCACGCCCTGCGCTGTATGGGTGAGGACATGGAAAAGGACAGATTGATCCGCTTTTTGTTACTGCTCATCGTTCTTTGTGAGCCGCTCTGCCAGCCGCTCATAGCCTTTGGCGTTGAGGGACACATCGTCAAGGATGACTGGACGGCAAAGGCCGTCCGCAGCGGATACATTCCGCTTCAGCAGCGCCGCACCACCGCCCAGAAAAACAGCAGGCATGGCACGGGTATCCAGTCCGCTCTCCGTAATGGCGGAGAGCAGGCGATGGACATAGGCGTCTGCCTGCCGGTCAATAATTTTTCTGGCATCCTCATTGATATGGACAGCATCGCCGCGCAGCACGCTTTCCATCTGTGTCGCCGTCATAGACAGGCCCAGTGCGCGGCGGATCTGCTCGCCGATCTCATCCAGACAGCGGATCATACCGAGTTCCAGACTGCGGCAGGTCGATGCATTGGGGATACGGTTGTCCAAACGCATCAGATCCACCGTCCAGCCACCGATATCCGCCACGATCACAGAAGGCTCATCCAGCAGGATGCTCTGGGTCAAGACTGCGGCATAACCTTGCGGGAACAGCGACACCTTGCGGATGGTGATAGAGTATTCCTGTCCCTCATAGCGGAAACTCACCGTTCTCCCGTCCCGGAGCAGATAGTCCCGGAATGCATTTTTCTCCCGTCCGAAGCTGGTGAGAGGCAGTCCGGCCGCCAGATGGATCTCTGCTGCAGGCTCCGCATGACGGAAGGAGAGCTCCTTTGCGATGGCTGCCAGCGTAAGGAGGTAGTAGTCCTCTGTCTGCGTTTTGTTCTTCTGCAGCGCCTGACGCCCGCTGCCCACCACATAGAATTTTCCGCCGTATTCCAGCACGTCCTTCAGCGTATATGGCTCATGCTCATATGCCACCAGACCGGAGGGGAACGAGAAATGAGCCGTTTTCATAGCGGCATAGCCGTGGTCGACACCGACAATCATGGACTCTCTCATCTTGCCTCACCTCCACGGCTGCGTTTCTTCTTATTTGATGTCTGGCGCCGGTCATAGTCCTTTCCGGCACGGATAAGATCCAGGATCTCCTTCAGCTGCGGATTCCAGCGCGTTTGACCGTCCCACTCTGGATGCTTCGCACAGAGCCGGGGCAGATATTTCTTCAGATCCGCGCCCTCTCTGGGAAACTCGATGCCGCCCTTATAGACGATATCCTGTTCCAGCTTCATTAAAAGTGCTTCATGGGAGTTCCAGTCCATCTGATCATAGGCGCTTTTCCCAGTGAGCTGCTCGTAGGCATAGTCCCCGACATAGCTCAACTGCTCAAAGCAGCAATCGCCGTAGGGAACGACATCTGCAAGGCTGTCCGGGTCTGCCAGCGCGGCAAAATAGACCTCACGCCCCTGTGCGATGAGCCAGGCGCGGAAGTCGATAAACCCATCATCGCTGCAGCCGTATTCCTTCATGATCCCTGCCGCGTCCCACAAGCCGAACTTGTCCGCGAGATCTTCATAGGCGTGGATGATGTCGTGGAAATTCTGTGCCTGCGTGGGGCCCATAGAAACCAGCCGGTCTTTCAGATAGGCCAGCATGGTATCCATGTCCTGCCCGCAGGCGATTTTTGCCTCATGGATCAGGTCCCAGAAGGATTCTTTGTTGATCTCTGAGATCGGTTCCTTCACATTCTGTGTCTCCTTCCCAATACGTTTTTTGATGTGCGCTGCCGCACCCGCGCAGATCTTTTGATAAAACGCGCGATACTCCGGTGAGGTCTTATCCGCTTCACCGAGAATCGCCCGCTCATAGGGCGTGCCGGGGACGATCTCCCAGGTAACGGTCCCAAAGTATGCCGCTTCCAGATACCGTAGCAGCGTGTGTCCGTCTGCCAGTTCAAACATTCCCCGGTTATCCTCATAGGGAAATTCTTCATAGACCTTGAGCCCGGTGACTTCTTCCGCGGCGGCATACAGCGAGAAACCGTCTGCGTCCAGCGTCGGTGCAAGCTGCACGTACTGTTCCTCCGGGGACAGCATTTCCTCATGCTGCTCCATCTGACCGCTCCTTTCTTATCCAACCCGCGAAACGCTCCAAAAGGTGAACCCGTCCGCGCACCTTCCCGGCAGACACATCCAGTCCATTCATCTGCGCCTGAATGCGGTGCTGGATGGCTTTCAGCTTCTGCGGGTCATTGCAGCAGTCTACGATGACATACTCGCCGCCGCTGGTGGAGAGGATTTCCCGCTTGCCGTTCTCGTCCCGGATGCCGGACAGGAGACGCTGTCCCAGCCGTTTCCGGTAGGCGTCCTGGAGCGCGTCCATATCTCCGCAGACATCATGCTTTTTCAAGATCTCCGCGATCTCACAGGAAGTGATCTTCGTCTCGGCAGACAGCTTTTGCAAAATCTCCGCCTGCGCGTCAGGCGGGATTCCCGTCCGACTGGGCATCGTTTTCTTCGCTTTCTGCATCGGCACACCTCCAATCCGCGGGCAGGATCTTCTGCTCGATGATATCCGCAATCGTCCGGAACACCTCCGCCAGCTCGCGGGATTCCTTCACGGTATCCCGCATTTCCTCCGGGGTCATCCGCGTCCCGTCCGTCCAGCAGCGGACATTTTCCTCGGACGGTGTCAGCAGGACGGCTTTTTCATACGCTTTGCAGAAAAGTGCCGCGATCTTTCCTTTTCGGTCGATCTCGGCGTCCTGCTTTTTCAGTTCTTTTTTCGCTTTTTCGTATTCCAGCGCTTCGGCGGCCGCCTGCTCCCGCTGCTCTTCCGGAAGGTCCTGAAGCTGCCGGGTCAGGTCATAACCCTTGTTGATGGAAAGTTCCTTCTTATCCAGAGCCTCCTTGATAACCTCCGGGGCATTCTCATCGATCTGCATGACCTTGCCCATGGTGCGCTCACCCAGGCCGACTGCTTCTGCCAGTTCCTTGCGGGTGTCCACAGTATCGGAACTTTCCGGCAATGTTGCCGAAAGGTCTGTGCGTGTCCCTTGGTTTGCCCTGGCTTTCGCCTCGATCTCCGGCTTCAGCTTCAGCGCGATCTTGCCCAGCTCCCACTTTTCCAGATTTCTGCGATTTTTCTGCGTGTCCAGCGCCCACTGCTTGGCTTCCAGCAGATCCTCGAAGGAGAATACCGCCATCGTATAGGGCAGACCATGCTTTTCGCACAGCGACTGACGGTTATGCCCGTCCACGATCACCATGTCCTCATTGACGATGATGGGGGAGTAACAGCCGTTTCGCAGCAGATCCTCTTCCAGAGCGGCAGACTGCTCCGCGCTCAAAGGCGGGAGCAGTTCGGCCATCTCCGGCAGGATCACAGGACTGCGCTCTGCGCTGGTGTATGTGATCCCGGTGTTTTTCATCAGGCGGCGTCCTCACTGGCGGACATATCCTCCACCGCCTGTGCCGCGTCCTCCGCCTTGCGGGGAGACAGGAATTCCACATCGCTGGCTTTGATGAGGAAACCGGGCTGGCGCTGGGGATCGTCCGCAAAGGTGATGGTCTCGAAATCACCGGTGGCTGCCAGCTTGCAGCCCTTCCACGCAAACGCCGCACAGCGCTCCGCCAGAGGGCCGCGCACCTTGATGGAGATAAAATCGGTGAGCTTGTTGCCGTCCTTATCCTTATAGCGGCGGTCCGAAGCGATACGCAGGATGGCGTAGGGCTTGCCGGTGGTCTCGTTCATTTTCAGTTCCACATCGTGGGTCAGATTGCCAATGGCAGTGATCTTCAGCATATTCAGTGCTCCTTTATTTGAGTGATTTTAGATTTGGATAAAAGTGCGGGTGGCCTGCTATCAGACCACCCGCAGGGGATACGATTTACTTGCTCCAGCTTTCGCTCTCGCCCAGCACAGCGGTATGGGCGTTGGCAGCCTCCATGACTGCGTAGTACGCCCAATGCTTGCGGCTGACATCCGGGAAGGTGTTCAGCTTGTGGAGATTGTCCGCAATGTAGTCCTCATCCGCTTCGCGGCCCAGCAGGCGGTTGACGATGGTGACGACTTCGGCGCGGTTGATCTCGCGGTCTGCGTGGAACGAGCCGTCCCCGTAGCCGTTGATCCAGCCGTGGAGCGCCGCATACTTGATGTACTCAGCCGCCCAATAGCCGGAAGAAACATCGTGGAAGCCGCTGAACTGCTCCATGATCTCCGCGTCACCGCTGCCGTAAACATCAAAGAAGCGGACGGCCATCGTGGTAAATTCCGCGCGAGTGATAGCGTCATTCGGGGCAAAAACGGTCCTGCTCTTGCCGTAGGTAATGCCGTTGTTGCTCAGATACTTCACATAGCCGCTATACCAGGCATGGGCGGGAATATCCGCGAACTTGGTTGTTGCGACTGTGGTAATGGTATCGCCGTTCTTCTCCGCCAGCAGACGGGCGAAGATCGCGGCGGCTTCACTGCGAGTCATGCTGCGGCTGGGGCCAAAGGTGCCGTCCGTGTAGCCGACGATATAAACGCCGTGGCGCTCGGTCTGCTCCACTTCGGGGACGGTCAGTTCACCGTTTTTGTCGGTCTTGCCTGCGGCAGACTGACCGAGATCACCCTTGACCGTAACATTTTTGCCCTGCTGGGGAGCCTTCTTGTGGTCGGTGACAATAACCGTCACCTGATGCTTGGCGTCCAGATCCGCGCCGTCCGGCAGCTTCACTGTGATATTGCCGGTCTTGCCGATGGACACTGCACTGCCGGAGATGGGGCGCTTCGTGTCCGTGCGGATGACCTTGACGGTCAGCGTCCAGCGGTCGCCGTCCGCATCCTCATAGCCCGCCGTGGCCTTGCCGTCCTCGTTGGTCTTACCGCTGCCGGTGGGGACGGTGATCTGACCTGCCTTGTTCGTCTCATCTGCTGCATAGTTGTCGTTCTTGTCCGTGACAGCGATGCTCATGTCCGGCACAGCGGACTTGTCCTTGACCAACTGTACGGTCACGGTGGTCTGGTCATCGTAGTCCAGCAGGCGGCTGTTCGGCAGACGGATGGAGATGGAATTATTCTTGTGGAGCGCGACAGCGGCGTTTGCCACGGGATTTTTGGTATCGGTATCGGTGACGGTCACAAGATAGCCGCCTACAACGGCTTCGCCCTTGCTGTCCGTGGTGGCGCTGTTGTAGATCTTTTCAATGGGCTGTGTCTCCAGCTTTTCGCCACACACGGTACATTCCTTGTGCTTACTGCCCTCGGAATCGGTGGTAGGCTGCTTGTCGATGATCCAGTCGCCGGGTTTATGACCGGCAGGCTCGGTGTAGTTGCTCTTGTTGCTGTCGCCACAGCGGGCGCAGGTGTTGGTGGTGTAACCCATCTCGGTGCAGGTGGGAGCAGTCACTTCGGGCTTGTAATCGTGCCCCAGGGCCTTTTCCAGCACAGCGCCGCAGCGGGTGCAGAGCTGGGGTTCCGTGCAGGTAGCAGGAGCGCCGGGGATGTGGCCATCCGCGGGGTCGGCATCCAGACGGTGATAGCCGCAGCGGGTGCAGCGGTATTCCATCACGCCCTCGCCGGTGCAGGTGGCGTTGGTGACAAGCGTACCCTCGTCCCAGCTATGCCCCAGCGGAGAAGTGTAATCCGTGACAAAGCTGCTGCCGCAGCCGTCACAGCGGTGGATGGTCTTGCCGCCGTTTTCGCAGGTGGCGGAAATCACATGGGATTCGTAATTGTGAGGCAGCGCCGCCGTGATGTCCTCAATGTGACGATCCCCGCAGACGGAGCACTCGCGGACGGTGTAGCCGGGATTGGTGCAGGTGGCGGCCACGGTGTAGGTCTCATAGGTATGCTCGCCCTTGGGGGTGGCAGTCTGCTTCATCTGTCCACAGCGGGCGCACAGCTCCAGCAGTTTGCCGTCCGTTTCGCAGGTGGCGTCACGGATGACGGTGCTCTGCCATGCGTGACCCAGAGAGTCCACATAGTCACGCTTTTCGATCTTACCGCACTCCGTGCAGAGATAGCGGTCATAGCCAAGGGTGGTGCAGCCAGCCTTGGTGCTGTCCAGCAGAATATACTTGTGGTTTTCACCACAGCCCTTGTCGGTGCAGCAATTTCCATTGCAATTCTTGTTCTGGCAGCCGCAGTTGGGATCGCCGCAGCCGCAGGCACAAGAGCCGTCATCCTTGGTGGATTCGTCACGGAGCCAGACTTTTGCCACGCCGTTCTCGGTCATTTCTTTGCCCTTGTAGGTGTAGGTGATCTCGTAATAGACAGTGTACTGACCTTCCTCCGTGTAGTTGGGTGCAGAGGTCATGGTGCAGCTATCCGCACTGTTGCCGTAGCGGATAGAGGTGCGAACACCGGCTTCGGAGAGATCGCTGACCGTGATGGTGTGAGGCTTTCCGTCCACCACGCCGTAATAGTCCGCAATGACCGCCTTTGCCGCCGTGTAGTCATAGCGGGCGTAGTCGCACAGGCTGCATTTCTCCACCGTAGCGAAGCGTCCGTTTGCCGGCTGGGGCAGGACTTCCGTCACCATGCTGTGGTGCTCCAGCTTGCGGCTGACCGTGTGATTGGTGCCGTAGCAGAACGCGCAGTAGGTGCCGCCCTTGACGGTGACTGTGTGATAGGTATCGTCCGTGTACTCGTAGGAAACGGTTTCGTCCAGTTCCTGCGTAAATGCGGCGGCACAGTCATACAGCCAGTAGACATTTTTCAGATAGCCGTACTCGCTTTTGCTCATATTTGTGTTGATGCCGCCGCAGGTTTCACAGACGGCTTTGGTGTAGTGATACCCGGTGTAGGTGGCGTCCTTGCCGGGAATACCGTCCATGGTATCACCCTTACCGACGCCATCCACCATCGTGCCGTCCGAATATTTCACATTGCGGCTGAGTGCCGGCTGACCATTGCGGGTATATTCGGGAACGCGGAACACCTCAAAAGATGTGGCTTTGCCGCACTCACCGCACTTGAAGGTCTCGCGGGTCACAACACTGTTGGCGTCCAGCTCATTGGTACGGCCGGATGCCTGCATCCAGTGCTCGGCGGGGTCGTGGTAACTGTTCTGCTGGGCGGCAAAGGCGGTGGGGATCATGCCCACGCACATGACCAGCGTCAGCAGCAGTGCCAGCGCCCTGCGGGAATAATGGTTCTTTTTCAGATTCATAGGTCCTCCTTATATTTTTTGTTTTTTATCCGCGTTGAAAACGATGTTCTTTTGGCTATCGCCCCCTTTCCCGGCTGCAAATCTTTCTTTGCAGATACTCGTTCCAATCCTTGCCGCAGCGCGGTTTCTCCACGGTAACAGCATACCCCTGTAACTGATACTTTTCCTGTAATTGCCGAGCGGCTTTCTGCCCAGGCTCGTCCGTGTCCAGACACAGCGCAATACGGCGGATCTCCGGATGCGCCTGCAAATAGGTCTGCAGTGCGCCGTCATAGAGCCCGCACAGGGCAACGGCGTTGGTTGTGTCTCTGTGGAGCGTGAGGTAACTCATCAGGTCAATGGGCGCCTCAAAGACAAGCACCAGATCTGACCGCGGATCGTGCGGGAGGGAGAATCCTGTGTTTTTGTCGCTGCCGGGAGCGTCTCCCTTGAAGCCGGAACCGTTCAGATCATAGGTGCCGCGCAGTCCCGCGTACTTTGCCTGTCCGGATTCATCCCTGCCGACGAAGACGCAGTTATGATGTACCACATCCTCATACAGCAGCCCGGCATTCAGAAATTGCCGGATCACCTGGGCAGCAATACCTCGCTTACGGAGATAGGCGAAGACCCTGCGGTCATCCGCATTGCGGGGCGGCAGGGAAAACTCCTGTTTCGGGCTGATGGGTTTTGGCTCCGGAGCGGGTGCGTCTCTGGCTTTCCCATGGAAGGTCAGAAGGTACTCCACCGCTTCCGGAAAGGATTTTCCGCAAAACTGCTGGAGGAAGGTAATGGCATCCCCGCCGGTATTCTGGGAATACCGGAACCAGGTACGCCGGTCCTTGATCCGCAGGCTGTCCATTTCCGCTGTGGTGTGGTATCTTCCGATCCGCCGCACCTGATAGCCCAAATGGGTCAGCAGCTCCGGCAGGTCCGTTTCTCTGGCGATCTGCATTTCTGTGTCTGTGAAGCGATTTCTGATCTCGCTTGCCATAATGTGTGCCTCCTTTCTGATGAAACGCAAAAAGCCACCCAGGGCATCCGATATATTCGGATGCCCTGGGTGGCTTTTCCCTGAATCGTGTTTCTTTTGTTTTGGCTTTAACGCGGGCTTACACGGCGTTATCTTCGTCGGGGGTGTCCGTGTCCGCTGGAGCGGTCACGTCGGCCACACGGGGCGCGACAGAGGCCTCAGTGGGGGCGTTCTGCTCTGCGGTGTTCTCAGCGTCCGCTTCGTCCAACGCCTGCGTGATCAGGTTCAGCACGAAGTCTCGCTGGGTGAGCTTTTTGCCGCTACGGAGCGTTTCGCGCTCCAAGTGACGCTTGATGCGCTGGAAGAGTTCTTCGGGAATCTGGAATGCCATCGTTCTGCCTTTTTCAGTCATAGTGATGCCGCCTTTCTGATTTTCCATCATGTTGTAATAGTCTTGGATGAGGTTGGCGATGTACTCGCTGGTGGTCTGGCCCAGCCGTTCCCGTTCTTCGCTGACCCGCTCATGTAGGTCGATGGGAATCTGAGCACACAAGTTTTTGGTGGTTGCCATTCTCGGATACCTCCTTCGTTTTTTGTAACGCAAGCATACTCGAAAGGTTACGAGAAAGCTATTACCAACACCACCAAGGAGTGGCAGACAAACGAAGCGAAAGCAACATAAGCACCAATGAGACGAAAAAGGCCGCCGTCCGCTCCCACATAGGGAGCCGAACGGCGGCCTGCCTTCTTATTCTTTATTCTTTTTTAAGCCTCGGTGTTCGAACCACACCAGACCACAAATCTGGCAGGGCGCATCTTCAAAATGTCGCCTCTCGCTGGGCAAAACTGAAATTTTGAAAAATCGAGTTTTCGCAACTTTTTCATTCTAAAAGTGGCGCATTATATGTGAAAACGCCGCACTTTCGTGCGGCGTTTTCGGCGTTGCATCTTTCATCAACACATTTTGGTGCCGGTGACCGGACTCGAACCGGTACGCTGTCGCCAGCGGTGGATTTTGAGTCCACTACGTCTACCAATTCCATCACACCGGCAAAGGCAATATGTATTATACACGAATTTACCCTGATTTGCAAGAGAAAAATAACCATAGGGATTGGAACTGGAGGATTGGAAGAAAATTTAGCGGTTCTTAAGATTTTAAGCCTTGCATCTTAAAAGGACTGTGCTATGCTACCAATGAGAGAACATTTTGTAAAGGAGAAGGACAGCATGCACACCATTTTGATCTGTGATGATGACAAAGATATCGTTTCCGCCCTGGATATCTATCTGAGCAGCGAAGGATATAAGACAGTCAAGGCGTATAACGGCAATGAAGCTCTGCGGGCGGAGGAGCAGAACGATATTCACCTGATTCTCATGGACATTATGATGCCCGAGCTGGATGGCATTCGCGCCACTGCCAAGCTGCGGGAGGGAAGCAATGTTCCCATCATTCTGCTGACGGCGAAAAGCGAGGATAACGACAAGATTCTGGGCCTGAATATCGGTGCGGATGACTATATCACCAAGCCCTTCAATCCCCTGGAAGTGATCGCCCGGGTAAAGAGCCAGTTGCGGCGGTATACTGCTCTGGGCGGAGCTGAGAAGGCGCCTGGTCTTTTGAGTGTAGGGCCTATCTCTATGGATGACGGCGCCAAGCTGGTAACCGTGGATGGGGAGCCGGTATCCCTCACCCCCATTGAGTATAACATCCTGAAGCTGCTGATGACTCACCCGGGCCAGGTATTTTCCTCGGCGCAGATCTATGAGCAGGTGTGGAATGACCCTGCCTACGGCTCGGAGAACACAGTGGCTGTGCACATCCGGCACCTGCGGGAGAAAATTGAGATCAACCCTGCCGAGCCTCGGTACCTGAAGGTGGTTTGGGGCCTGGGCTATAAGATGGATAAGGGAGGTATTTAAGTGCGGAAACTGCAGGAGAACCTGCTGATCCGTCTGGCGGCCTGGGTGTTGTTCCTGGTGGCGGTATGGGGCTGTGCTGTGTTCGGACAGAAGACCATTCTGGGCTTGTCCTGTGTCAACGACAGTATACCGCAGGATACGGGAAGATTTTCCCGAGTGCTGGATGACTACATAGGCCGGGTGAAAGTCTATGTGGATTCCCAGAATGCACTGACAGGTGTTTTGGATTTTGAGACGGAACAGATTTACCGCAGCGAGGTAAAGCAGAAAGAGGAAGAACTGAGCCGGAGCAATACCAATTTCCGCTACCAATTTCTTACGAAAGACGGAAGCCAAGTTATTTATACCAATTTGGATGAGTCTGCAGGAACCTTGGAACAACAGGTTCAGGAAGTCTATACCGTAACTTGGGAAGAATACTCTGGAATCTTGCTCTATGGGGTTATACCGATGGAGAAGATGGAAATACACGATGAATTTTATGAAGTATATGCAGATTTTGCCATAGATTATACCAATTTCAACTTCTATATGGGGCTGACCATTGCACTGGGAACTGCGGCGGCAGGGCTGTTTTTGTTTGCCCTGTGGGGTTCAGGCCACAAACCGGAGCAGGAGGAATGCGCAGGTACCTGGCAGGAGCGGATTCCGCTGGAGTTTTATCTCCTTCTGCTGGTAGGGGGCGTAATCTTTGGCGGCTATATGCTTGTGGAACAGCTTGACTCTCTGCTGTATTGGTGGGAGTACGGGGATGCTGCGGTTCGGAAAAGTATCCCCTTGGCTGGAGTAGTTATCGTTGGATGCGCTGGTATCGGTGCCCTGGTGGTGCGGACCATTACGGTGCGCTGCAAAACTCATAATTTGGTCCATACCACGCTGATTCTCCGGCTGATCGTCTGGGTGTGGTCCAGCCTGGCATATTTTGTGAAAAATCTGCCTGTCACATGGAAAAGTGTGTTGGCCTTTCTTGGATATCTGGGTGTGATCTTCTTTGCGGACTACTGGGAGCCGCTGTCCTACTATCGTCCGCTACCTGGTATGTGCGTGAATGTTGTGGCTTTGATTGCAGTATGCTGGTGGTCTGCGGGTTTCCGCCGGATCCGGAAGGGAACGGAGGTCATTGCCTCCGGAAACGTAAACCACAAAATCGATACGACCCGCCTTCCCGGGGAATTGAGAGAGCACGCCGAAGCACTCAATAACATTTCCAGTGGCTTGAACACCGCCGTGGACGAGAAAATGAAGAGCGAGCGCTTCAAGGCAGAGCTCATTACCAACGTATCCCACGACCTGAAAACGCCTCTGACTTCGATTATCAACTATGTCAATCTCCTGAAATCTACCCAGCAGACCGATCCCAAGGCCCAGGAGTATATTGAGGTGCTGGACCGGAAGTCTCAGCGGCTCAAGAAACTGACGGAGGATCTGGTGGAGGCGTCCAAGGCGTCCACCGGTGCGCTGTCGGTGAACCGGGAGCGGATCGGGATGAGCCAGCTGCTCAGCCAGGCGCTGGGAGAGTATGAAGAGAAGCTGGAAGAGCGCAGATTGACCGTAGTGTGCACCGAACCGGAGGGGGAGAGCTATGTCTACGCCGACGGGCGGCACCTGTGGAGGGTGATCGATAATCTGCTGGGCAACTGTGCCAAATACGCTCTGGAGGGGACAAGAATCTACATTGAGCTCATCCGGGGCAAGGGCAGTGTCACGCTGGCCATCAAAAATGTGTCCCGAGAGGCACTGAACATTCCGGCAGAGCGTCTGATGGAACGCTTTGTCCGGGGGGATACCTCCCGTACCACGGAAGGATCCGGGCTGGGGCTGTCCATTGCCCGCAGCCTGACCGAGCTGCAGGGAGGAACCTTTGAACTGGTGGTGGATGGAGACTTGTTTAAAGCACTGGTCACCATGCCCCAAGCATCCTGATATTTTACGCCGGGCGCGCGGCAGCATACGAATGCTGCTGCGCGCTTGTTTCGTGATAATGCCGGAAAAAGAGCTGGAATTTTTCGAAAAATCCATATTCTTTTCTTTCTTTTTATGGTATGATGATAAACAGGACTTTTATGGAACTAGAGCCGAAAGGCAGAAGAAGGAAAGGAGCGGGTGCCATGAAGAACAGATGGATTTCAGCAGGGGTGCTGGCTGCCATGCTCATGGCGCTGACGCTGGTACTGTCAGGCTGCTTTTTCCGCTCTCCCGAGGAGCTTTACCAGAGTCCGGAGCGCTCTGCGGACTATGAAAATCTGACCCAGAAGATTCGGGAAGTCAAGGGGAAGCTGGCCCAGGAGTATGGTGTGACCGAAGTGGAGGATACGTCGGTCCTCTCCGGTGATAACACCGCCCTCATCCAGCTTCAGGATATGGACGGAGACGGACAGCGGGAGACCGCGGTTACCTTTTTCCGTGTGCCTGGCGCAGAGAAGCCTCAGAAGATTTTCTTCTTTACCAAAGGTGAAGATGACATCTACACTGTCAGCGCCATGCTGGAGGGAGATGGCTCCGCCATCTATCGGGTGGACTATGCAGACTTGGACGGCAGCGGCTACAAAGAAGTTGTGGTCAGCTGGCAGATGAGTACCGGCGCATATTTGTTGGGTGTATATTCTGTGGAAGCGCCCATGAGCCGCAGCCGGCTGCAAATGGCCAATTCCAGTAAAAACGGCGCTGCATCCGTGCAGAACGATGATCTGCGGGGCTCGGAGTGGATGACTACCGCCTATGGAGACTATATCTTAACCGATATTGACCAGGATTCCCGTACAGAGGTTGCGATTGTACGCATCGATCCTTCCCTGACCAACAGCGGTGTGGATGTGTACGGCTGGAAGGACAGTGCCTTCAAAAAACTGAGCACCGCTCCATTGTCAACCGGTGTGGTGAGCGTAGGCCGGGGCGGAGTGGAAGAGAACTTCATCAATGGCGATCCGCCGGTCCGGGCGCTGTATGTCTCTTCGGAGCTGTCTGACGGCAGTCATGTCGTGGATGTGATCGCCTATCAGCAGGGAAAGCTCACCAATATCAGCCTGGCTCCGGAGACCGGGATCAGCCGGGAGACTCTCAGCCGCTATGTGGATCTGGAGCCCTCGGATGTGAATGGAGACGGAGTGCTGGAGCTGCCTCAGCCCAGCCCGCTGCCGGGACAGGAAGACAGTACCGCATCGGACTACTGGCTGATTGACTGGTATCAGTATGACAGCAGCGGCCAGCGCATTGAAGTTTGCACTACGTACCACAATGTAACCGACGGATGGTATTTGATCATTCCGGACACCTGGAAGGACTGTATTACCATCTCCCGCTATGACGCGATCAGTGGACAGCGGGCGGTGATCTTCTACCACCTGGAGGGGAGCGGAGATCCCAGTCCCTTCCTGGTAATCTACAAATTTACCAGTCAGACCAACCGGGCCAATACCTCTAACCGCTTTATCCTGCGGGAGGAGGAGAACGCGGTGTATGCCGCATCGTTCTATAATTCCTCCTGGGACTGCGGGATGGACGAGACTGAACTGGTTTCGGCCTTCAAGCTGATCCAGAGCGGATGGTCAGACTGAACTGTGCTGCGAAAGGAAGGAAAACCGTGAGAAAAGTTCTTGTATTGGAAGATGAAGAGAACATTCGCAGTTTCGTGGTGATCAACCTGAAGCGGGCGGGGTATCAAACCATTGAGGCCGCTACCGGAGAGGACGCCCTGGTGGCGCTGAAAGAAAACCCGGGAATCAAGGTGGCTCTGCTGGATATTATGCTGCCTGGCATTGATGGATTTGAGGTCTGCCGCCGTATTCGTGCCATGGACAACAAGATCGGCATCATCATGCTTACCGCCCGTACCCAGGAGATGGACAAGGTCACCGGCCTGATGACCGGAGCGGACGACTATGTGACCAAACCCTTCTCTCCCGCCGAACTCACCGCCCGAGTGGATGCCCTGTTCCGCCGTACCGGTGGGGAAGAAGAGGAGACCTCGCCTGACGAGATCAGCCAGCCTCCCTTCCTGCTCAATACTCGCAACCGTACTTTGGAAAAGAACGGACAGCGGGTGAAGCTGACCCAGGTGGAGTACGGAATCGTCAAGCTGTTTATGGAAAACCCCGGGAAAGCACTGTCCCGCGAGGAGATCCTGGATGCCGTATGGGGCAAGGACTATTTTGGCGAGCTGAAGATCGTGGATGTGAACATCCGCCGCCTGCGCATCAAGATCGAAGACAATCCCACCAAACCCACCTATGTGAACACTGTGTGGGGCTATGGATATAAGTGGGGGAGTTAAGGAGAAGCGCGGAGGCGTGCGGAGCAGCGCGGATGGACCGGAGCGAGGGCGCGGAACCGAAGGGACGCGAAGCGGACCTGTTCCAAGCCCGAGACGGAGGGAAGCCGCGCGTTGCGCAGCCGCCGCAGCGTGACAAGACGAAGTGCGGAGCTTAGGCCCATAGGGGAGCTTGGAGCGAAGCGAGGGTGAAAACTAAACCCGCGCAGCGGGGCTGGTTTTTGCCCGAGACGCAGTGAAAGCGACCCGGCCGCGTGCCCAATCAACAGCGCGATCCCAAAGCGCGGACACAAAATCATGAAACACCATAAAACCTTGCGGAAACCCGAGACTTAAGAGGGGAGGTGCTCAAATGGCCAAGAAGGTCGTTGTAACCGATAAAGTGAAGATCCGGGGTATCCGGCGGCGCTGGCTCATCAACAGTGTAGGCGTGGTGCTGCTGGTGCTGGCCATGGCGTTGGGCACCTTTGCCGCAGCCATGTGGAGCTATTATTACACCACAACGATCAATGATCTGCAGCGCCAGGCAGAGGACCGGGCACGAGGATTTGCCTCCTATACCCGCAGCCAGTTTTGGGGCAATGCCCAAAGCGCGGTGCAGGAATTTGAGAACAAGACCAAGCTGGAACTGCAATTTCTGGATGTGACCGGAGCGGTACAGTATTCCAGTAATGACTTGGCGGCAGGTACCACGCCGGGTACGCCCGATATCCAGAGCGTGCTGGTTAACCAGGAGTCCAAGGCGTGGATGGGAACCGACCCCCACACTGGAGAGCGGATCGTGGCTGCCTCTGCGCCGGTGGTCTACCATGGACAGACTGTGGCCATCGTGCGGTATGTAACCTCGCTGGTGGCTATTGACTGGCAATTTTTCCTGTCCGTCGCTTTGGCATGCATGCTGGGGGCAGTGATCCTTGCTCTGGTGTATTTCTCCAACCTCTACTTTGTGCGTTCCATTGTAGAGCCGCTGGCCAGCATTACCGAGACGGCGCGGCTCATTGCCGACGGCAGCTACGGCGTACAGATTGAGAAAAAGTTTGATGATGAGATCGGCGAACTGACCGACACCATCAACGATATGTCCCTAAAAATCAAACAGTCGGAAAAAACCCAGTCGGAGTTTATCTCCTCTGTCTCCCACGAACTGCGCACCCCTCTGACCGCCATCACCGGATGGGCAGAGACCATCCAGAGCGGCGAACTGCGAGACCCCAAGGATGTGCGTAAGGGTATGGATATTATCGTCTCTGAGGCGCGGCGGCTGACCAACATGGTGGAGGAGCTGCTGGAGTTCTCCCGCATGTCGGACGGACGATTCACTTTGTCGGTGGAGCCTCTGGACCTGAAGGCGGAGTTGGAGGACGCGGTGTATACCTACCGGGAGTTCTTCCGCCGGGAGGGTATCGAGCTTACCTATCAGGATTGCCCGGAGGAGGCGGTACCCATCAGCGGCGATCCGGAGCGGCTGCGCCAGGTATTCTGCAACTTGCTGGACAATGCGGGCAAGCACGGCGGCTCGGGCAAACGCATCGATGTGTCCATTGCCCAGGAAGAGGAGTTTGCAGTCATCCGTATCCGGGACTACGGTCCCGGCATCCCGGAGGAGGAGCTGCCTCACGTAAAGTACAAGTTCTATAAAGGAAGTTCCAAGGCTAGAGGTTCCGGTATCGGTCTGGCCGTATGTGAAGAGATCGTTACCCGCCATGAGGGAACTCTGGACATTGAAAATGCCGAGGGCGGAGGCTGCCTGGTGACGCTCCGTTTGCCGATTGAAACATAAGTTCGAATTTCCGGTTGCAATTCCCATGGGAACTTGATAGAATGCCTGTGGGACTGCCTGTCCCTGGAAAAAAGGAGAAACAAGATTCATGTCAACAGAGCAAAAAAACTGCGCCTGCCCGAAGGGCGGTTTCAAGACCATGTGCGGCGGTCAGGCGCTGATCGAAGGCATCATGATGCGCGGGCCAAAGAAGCAGGCCATCGTGGTGCGTCAGCCCGACGGTCAGCTGGCCATTCGGGAGAGTGAGCTGAAGCTGATCAAGGATAAATATCCCCTGCTGGGCCTGCCTCTTGTGCGGGGGGTGGTGACCTTTGTGGCCTCTATGGTGGAGGGCGTAAAGGCGCTGATGTATTCCGCCGAGTTTTTCCCGGAAGAGGAGGAAGAGCCCGAGGAGCCCTCCAAGTTTGAGCTTTGGCTGGAAAAGACGCTGGGCAGTGAAAAGGCTGCATCTGTCATTGTAATGGTGGCAGTAGTGCTGGGCATCTGCATGTCTATCGGCCTGTTTTTCCTGCTGCCCACCCTGTTGGGTAGCGCTGTGACGTTGGTCACGGACTCCATGCTGGTGCGCAATGTAGCGGAGAGCGTACTGAAAATTGTGATTTTTGTGGGCTATTTGGCCATGTGTTCCCATATGAAGGATATTCGCCGGGTATTTCAATACCACGGAGCGGAGCATAAGACCATTTTCTGCTATGAGGCGGGACTGCCGTTGACGGTGGAAAATGTGCGCAAACAGCCCCGACACCATCCTCGCTGCGGCACCAGCTTTTTGTTTATGGTGATTGCCATCTCCATCCTGGTCTCCACGGTGGTCTTTGCTATTTGGCCGGTTCACCATGTGGTTTGGCGGTTTTTGGCCCACCTGGCCATGCTGCCTGTCATTGTGGGCATCAGCTATGAGTTTAACCGTTGGGCGGGACGGCATGACGGGTTTGTGACCCGGATTTTGGTGGCTCCCGGCCTGTGGCTTCAGAACTTTACCACCTTTGAACCGGACGACTCTATGATCGAGGTGGGCATCAAGGCTCTGGAATTGGTGCTGCCGGAGAATAAGGGCGAGGACGCTTGGTAATACGAAGCGCGGAGGGCAGGCGCATAGGAGCGACAGACTCCGGAGCGGATGGGCAGAGCCCAGGGACAGCCAAAGGCTGAACCGGGTCTGCCCAGAGTCGGAGGAGTTGTCGTTCCGGCCATGCGCCCAGCCCGCAGCGTGACAGCGCGAAGCGCGGAGCTTAGGTCCATAGGGGAGCTTGGAGCGCAGCGAGGGTGAAAACCCAAGGCCCGCTATGCGGGGCTGGTTTTTGCCCGAGACGCAGCGAAAGCGACCCGGCCATGGACCCAAAGCGCAGCGTGATCCCGAAGCGCGCAGCCTGTCCTAACCCCAAATTTCAATTGCAAACCAGAGAAAACCGAGGAGATATTCCTCTCAGTATAGAAAACAAGACGGAAGGTGAGGCAATGGCTACCACCTATAACAATTTATTCCTGGATACCCGGGCGCGTCTGCGTAAGGCAGGGATCGAGGCAGGACAGCTGGAGGCCCGGGAGCTTATTTGCTATGCGGCAGATAAGAGCCGGGAGCAGTTTTACCGGGACATGCCCCTGTATGTTTCGGGCGAGATGGAGCGCCGGGTGGAAGAGCTGGTGCAGCGCCGCCTGGCAGGAGAGCCGGTGGCCTATATCGTGGGCGAGTGGGAGTTTTACGGACTGCCCCTGAATATTTCCAATGACGTGCTCATCCCCCGCGTCGATACCGAGGTGCTGGCCGAGCGGGGCATCCTGCGGGCCAGAGCAGCGGGAGAGGGCGCCCGGGTGCTGGATCTGTGTGCCGGAAGCGGCTGCGTGGGATTGGCCATCGCCGCCAACGCCCCCGACTGCCGGGTGGTGCTGGGCGAGCTGTCCGAGGGTGCTCTGCGGGTGTGCAAGCAGAATGTGCGCCGCAACGAGCTTAACGCCCGGGTGACCTGCCTGTCGGTGAACGCCATGGAGCCCCCCGCCTCCTCTCTGTGGGATTTTGACGTAATTGTGAGCAATCCTCCCTACATCCCCACCGGAGATATTGAAGGCCTGGACCACAGCGTAAAAGACTACGAACCCCACATGGCTCTGGACGGCGGCGCAGACGGTCTGGATTTTTACCGCTTTATTGCTGCTAAATGGAAAAATGCCATCCGTCTGGGCGGCTCTCTTATTTTTGAGGTAGGAATCGGACAGGTGCCGGATGTGGAAAATATTCTGGCCCAGAACGGATTTGAACAGATCCAGACCACCGCTGACACCCAGGGAATCTGGCGTGTTGTGGAGGGAACTATCAACGGATAAACCCGTGCCCGCCGGCGCGGGAGAGCTGGGCGGCCCGGCCGCCGACGGAAGAAAAGGAGTAATCAGATATGGCAACCAAAAAGCCTGTGGTGGAGAGCGCCGCTCCCGCCTCGGATAAGAAGAAAGCGTTGGAGACCGCCATGGCCCAGATCGAGCGGGCCTACGGCAAGGGCTCCATTATGCGTCTGGGAGAGAATGTGGACGTGATGGTGGAGTCCATCCCCACCGGCTCCCTGTCCCTGGACCTGGCTCTGGGCATCGGAGGTATGCCCCGGGGCCGTATCATTGAGATCTATGGACCGGAATCCTCCGGTAAGACCACTCTGGCCCTCCATGTGGTGGCCGAGGCTCAGAAGCGGGGCGGCGAGGTGGCCTTTATCGACGCCGAGCATGCCCTGGATCCCACCTATGCCCGGGCCTTGGGCGTGGACATCGACTCCATGCTGATTGCCCAGCCCGACACCGGCGAGCAGGGTCTGGAGATCTGTGAGGCTCTGGTGCGCTCGGGTGCTATCGACGTGGTGGTCGTGGACTCGGTGGCAGCCCTGACTCCCCGGGCGGAGATCGAGGGCGACATGGGCGACAGCCACGTGGGTCTGCTGGCCCGGCTGATGAGCCAGGCTCTGCGTAAGCTGGCCGGCTCCATCGCCAAGACCAACTGTATCGTGATCTTTATCAACCAGCTGCGTGAAAAGGTGGGCGTGGTCTACGGCAACCCCGAGGTCACCACCGGCGGCCGGGCGCTGAAGTTCTACTCCTCCGTGCGTATCGACGTGCGGCGCATCGAGGCTCTGAAGAGCGGCTCCGAGATCATCGGTAACCGCACCCGGGCCAAGATCGTGAAGAATAAGGTAGCTCCCCCCTTCCGGGAGGCGGAGTTTGATATCATGTACGGCGAAGGCATCTCCAAGGTGGGCGAGCTTATCGACCTGGGTGTGAAGCTGGATCTGGTGCAGAAGAGCGGCTCCTGGTTTGCCATGGGCGAGCTGCGCCTGGGTCAGGGCCGGGATGTTGCCAAGCAGTTCCTGCGGGATAACCCCGATCTGGCCGACGAGCTGGAGGCCAAGATCCGTGCCAACTCCTTCAAGCTCCTGTCCAAGCAGGGCCAGGCGGCTGCCCGGGCTGCGGGACGTGCGGTGGACATCTCCGCCGACGACTTCCAGGACGGCGAGGACTAAGTGAAGATCGTACAGCTCAAGCCCTCCCAGCGTGTTCAGGGCCGATGGCTGGCCCAGCTGGAGGACGGTACACTGCTCCGTGTGGGCGAAAATGAGGTGCTGAACTTCTCTTTGTACGGAGGGAAGGAACTGACTGAGGAAGAACTCCGGGCCATCACCCAGGCTGCCCGGAAGAGCGGGCTGAAAGAAAAAGCCCTCAATCTGGCTGCCTCCAAGCCCATCTCCCGCCGGGAGATGGAGCGCAAGCTGGAGAGCTGGGAGGCCAGTGAGGAGGAAACTGCCCAGATCTGCGACCGGCTGGAGGAACTGGGCCTGTTGGATGATCAGCGGTACGCCTGTACCGTGGTGCGCCACTACTCTGGAAAGGGTTATGGTGTGCGGAAACTCCAGGACGAGCTCTACCGCCGGGGAGTGCCCCGGGAGATGTGGGAGCAGGCCCTGGAAGAGGCTCAGGATCTTACAAACGCCATTGAGGCCTTCGTGGCCAAGAAGCTTGCCGGGAAAGAAGTAGATCGCCGGGAACTCAAGCGGGTCTCCGACGCGCTGCTGCGCCGGGGCTACCAATGGCAGGAGATCCGGCCGGTCCTGGACCGGTACAGCCGGGACGATCTGGATTGAAAAATGACAAGATTAGGAGCGATATGATGCCTTATAAGATTGCCTTTGTCTCCCTGGGCTGTGCGAAGAACTTGGTGAATACCGAGCAGATGATGGCCCTGTGTCGCAAGGCAGGTCACATCGTCACCGGAGAGCCTGAGGGGGCTGACGTGGCGGTGCTGAATACCTGCGGGTTTATTGAGTCGGCCAAGAGCGAGGCCATTGAAAATATCTTGGAGCTGGCCCAGCTCAAGCAGGACGGCAAGCTGAAGAAGCTGCTGGTGGCCGGATGCCTGACCCAGCGCTACCCCGATGACATTCGTAAGGACCTGCCTGAGGTGGACGGTATGCTGGGAACCGGCAGCTACACCGATGTGGTTACCGCCGTGGAGGAGCTGATGGCCGGGGAGCGGTCGGAGCACTTTGAGCGGATCGACCGGGCCTATGACGACGGGGAGCGGATGGTCACCACGCCTCCCTACACCGCCTATTTGAAGATTGCAGAGGGATGCAGCAACGGCTGCGCCTTCTGCATCATCCCCAAACTCCGTGGCCGCTACCGCAGCCGCACCATGGATCATCTGCTGGAGGAGGCCAAGTCTCTGGCCGATTCCGGGGTGAAGGAGCTTATCGTCATTGCTCAGGACATCACCCGCTACGGCAGCGACCTGGGGGATGGCACCACACTGGCAGGCCTTTTGAAGGAACTGTGCAAGCTGCCCTTCCATTGGATCCGCCTGCACTACCTCTATCCCGAGGCCATCACCGACGAACTGGTGGAGGTCATTGCCAGCGAGAAGAAGATCGTCCACTATCTGGACATCCCCATCCAGCACTGCAATGACGGGATCTTGAAGGCGATGCGCCGCCGCAATACGAAGGTGGAGCTGGAAGAGCTGTTTGCCCGTCTGCGCAAAGCCATCCCCGATGTGGTGATCCGCACCTCTTTGATCTGTGGTCTGCCCGGCGAGGGCGAGGCGGAATTTGAGGAGCTGTGTGAGTTCCTCAAGGAGCAGAAGCTTCAGCGGGCCGGTGTATTCCAGTTCTCCCCGGAGGAGGGCACCCTGGCTGAGAAGATGGAAAACCAGGTGGACCCCGATGTGGCGGCCTGCCGGGTAGAGCTGGTGGTGGACCTCCAGTCCCGGATTATGGATGAGTACAACGAGGAGCGCTTGGGGACCGTGATGGAAGTGCTCTGCGAGGGCTTTGACAGCCAGGCGGGATGCTTCGTGGGCCGGACCTATGCCGACTCGGTGGAGATTGACGGCCACGTGTACTTTACCGCCGCGGGACTGGTGCCGGCCGGCGAGTTTGTCCATGTGCGCATCACCGGTGTGTCCGACGGTGATCTGACCGGTGAGATTGAAGAGTAAGGAAGAAGAGTAAGAGGAGCTGAATATTCTCATGAATACCGCAAATAAGCTGACCCTGGCTCGGGTGGTTATGATCCCCCTGTTTTTGCTGGTGCTTTACCTGCATGTGCCGGGGGCCAACTACTGGGCGCTGGCCATTTTTATCGTAGCCAGTCTCACTGACACGCTGGACGGATACATCGCCCGGCACTACAACCAGACTACCGACTTCGGCAAGTTTATGGATCCCCTGGCGGATAAATGTCTGGTGACGGCCGCCATGCTGTGGTTTGTAGAGATTGGTCACATGCCGGGCTGGGCGCTGCTCATTGTCATCGTGCGGGAGTTTGCCGTGTCCGGACTGCGGATGGTGGCCGCCGACAAGGGACGGGTCATTGCTGCTGGATGGTCCGGCAAGGTGAAGACCGCTTCCACCATGGTCTGTATCTGCCTGATGCTGCTGCTGCCCCGGTTTGTGGAGCTCAGCGCGATCTGTGTAGCGGTGATCGTACTGACCACCATCTGGTCGGGCGTAGAATATTTTATGAAGAATCTGGACGTTCTGTCTGAGGTAAAGTGAACGAGGTGTCAGCGTGAACCAGATAAAAAAGCGGGATCTGGCAGAGTCGGTGGTTGCCCGGTTGATTATCTCCACCATTTCTGCGCTGATCGTAGCAGTAAACCTCAACAGCTTCGTTCAGGCGGGAGATCTGTTCCCGGGAGGCTTTACCGGACTGACCCGCCTGATTATGCGATGTGCTTGGGAGTTTGCGGGAGTAGAGCTTCCCTTTGGCCCCATTAACATCGCCATCAATGCTTTGCCTGCCCTCTTCTGCCTGAAGTACGTGGGCAAGCGCTTCACCCTTTGGTCCTGCTTTGTCATCGTACTTACCAGTATTTTTACTGACTTGGTACCCTCTTTCCCCATTACGGAGGATCCTTTGCTGGTGGCGGTGTTCGGTGGACTCATTAACGGTGTGTCCATTGGTATTTGCCTCTATGTCCGCATCACCAGCGGCGGCACCGACTTCATTGCTATTCCCTTGATGGAGCGGTGGAACGTGAGTACCTGGAACTACATCCTGGCGGGCAATGTGGTGATGCTGCTGATCGCAGGCGCCCTGTTCGGCTGGGAATCGGCCTTGTACTCGATTATTTTCCAGTTTGCCTCGACCCAGGTCGTACGAGTTATGGACCCGGACAGCACACGGGTTACGGTGCTCATTGTCACCGGACGGGAAAGCGCTGGCGGCGTGTGTGCCCAGATTCAGGAATTGCACCATACTGCAACCTTGGTTGAGGGTGTGGGACTTTACAACGGCGAGCGCTGTGTTCTGATTTACACAGTGGTCTATGTGGGTGAGGTTCGGAAAATGACCCGTATGGTCCATCAGGCGGATCCCAAGGCATTTATCAATGTCTTGCGTACCGAGCGCCTGGCGGGAAACTTCTACCGCAGGCCCAGAGATTAAATACAAAAAATGGAGCGGCATATGCCGCTCCATTTTTTATGCGCAGTGTGAAAATCAGCCTTTCCCGGACTTCCCGTTTTCCCGCAGCAGAACCTGGTCGCTGGTCTGATACTCTCGGGCATAGCGTCCGGGGGAGGTGCCGGTGAGATGACCAAAGGTGCGGATAAAGTGGGAGTTGTCGGAGAAGCCGGACATCTCGCCGGCCTGCTGGACGCTTACACCTTCCTTAAGAAGCTGACGGGCCCGCAGAACCCGGCTGTAGATAATGTACTCCATTACGGAGAAACCGGTGGCCGATTTGAAGATGCGGCACAGATAGTGCTTGCTGATATAGAACTGGTTGGCGATCTGGTCCAGGGTCAAAGGCTCGGAGAGATTATTGCGGATATAGTCCAGAATAGGAGCGACCCGGAGAAAATCCTTGTTGCGCACTGCGTCGCCGGCGGTGGCAGAGGTGAGAATCGGGGCGGCCCGCAGGAGCAGATTCAAAAGTGCAATGGTCTGGTGGATATCGCTGCCGAAGCTGCCGTCGTTTTTGTTGCGCTCCAGAGCCTGGAAGAGCTCGATGATCTCAATCATCTGCTCGCTGGTCATGGCAGCGCGAAGAAAGCTGTCCCGGGTCAGCTGCATAAAGTCGGTCTGGGGGGTAGACAGGTCGGAGAGAGTCTTGCGGCTGACGTGGAGCACATAGCGGGCGTGAAAGCCGGTGGCAATGGTGCGGTGGAGGGTATTTTCACCAATTAAATATAAAGTGCCGCGGCGCAGGGGATAGACCTGGTCGCTGACAAAAATATTGCCCGGACTGGTGAGGGGCAGAAAAAGTTCATAGTAGTCATGGAAATGGAGCCGGCTCATGCTCCAGGTTTCATTGTGGTTGAGCTGAAGATGGAAGTCAACATTGGTCATATAAGGGCCTCCCGCTGGAAGAACTGTACAATTCAAGCAAAAACAAAGGGCAGAGACTTGCCCGTTTTTGTTGGTTGTGTTATGATAGCATTATAGCACGGGAAGCGAATATATGCAAACTTTTCGCCAAGTTCCCCAAAGACCTTTTGCACATCTTGTGATAGACTGGCACAAGATGAACCAAAGCGTGTAATTTTGGAAATCACGCGAAGTCAGGGAATAAAAACCGTACATCAAAAAATTGTGTAATGGGGGTTTTCATTATGAACAAAGTCTACACCTTGCACGATGCGGTTGCGAAATTCGTCGAGAGCGGAGATTGTATCTCCTTCGGCGGCTTTACCACCAACCGTAAGCCCTATGCCGCGGTGGCCGAGATCCTGCGTCAGGGCCAGAAGGACTTCACCGTCTGGGCCGGTCCTGCCGGCGGCGACTGGGATATGCTGATCGGTGAGGGCCGTGTCAAGGCTTACATCAACTGCTATACCGCTAACTCCGGCTACACCAACGTTTCCCGCCGCTTCCGTGCTGCCATCGAGAAGGGCCAGCTGACCTACGAGGACTACTCTCAGGACGTGCTGATGCTTCAGCTGCATGCCGCTTCTCTGGGCCTGCCCTTCCTGCCCGTGCGTCTGATGCAGGGTTCCGGTCTGATGAAGTACTGGGGCATCAGCGAGGAGCAGCGCAAGACTCTGGACAAGGTGGACGACCTGAAGTGCGTTGAGGTGGAGAACCCCTTCAACCCCGGTGAGAAGGTTGTTGCTGTTCCCGTGCCCAAGCTGGACACCGCTATCATCCACGTGCAGAAGGCTTCTCCCGATGGCACCTGCATCATCGAGGGCGACGAGTTCCACGATGTGGACATCGCTGTTGCCGCCCGTAAGGTCATCGTCACCTGCGAGGATCTGGTCAGCGACGAGTACATCCGCCGCGATCCTACCCTGACCCGCATCTTCGGTCAGTGCGTGGACGCTGTTGTCCACTGCCCCTACGGCGCTTGGCCCTCTCAGTGCTACAACTACTACGACAACGACTCCCACGCTCTGAAGGAGTACGACAAGGCCTCCAAGTATCAGGACGCCGAGGATGCCAAGGCTCAGCTGGCTAAGGCCGCTGCCAAGGCTGAGAAGGCTGCCGCTGCCAAGCCCGACGACGCCAAGCTGGCCGAGGCTGCTGCCAAGGCTAAGAAGGCTGCTGAGGATGCTGAGGCCGGCGTGGCCATCCCCGAGACCTTCAAGGACTATCTGGATAAGTGGGTCTACAGCGTCAAGGATAACGACGAGCTGCTGGACAAGGTGGGCGGTTCCCGTCTGCTGCGCCTGAAGAACGAGCCCCACCTGGGTTATTCCACCAGACACTAAGAAGTAGGGAGGTATATTGTCATGTCTGATTATACTAAGTACACTAAGCAGGAGATGCAGGCTTACGCCATTGCTAAGAACATTAAGGAGAATCAGATCGTCATCGTGGGCACCGGCCTTCCTCTGATCGGCGCCTCCCTGGCCAAGCGGGCTGTCTGCCCCTCCTGTCATCCCATCGTAGAGAGCGGCCTGATGGACTGCTCCCCCGTGGAAGTGCCCCGCTCCGTGGGTGACAACCGCTTCATGGCTCACTGTGCTGTGCAGTGGCCCAACATCCGCTTCATCGGCTTTGAGGCCAATGAGTGGCTGCACGATGCCGACCGTCTGGTGGCCTTCATCGGCGGCGCCCAGATCGATCCCTACGGCAACGTGAACTCCACCTGCATCTACGGCAAGGGCGACTATGTCAAGCCCCAGACCCGTTTCACCGGTTCCGGCGGCGCCAACGGCATTGCCACCTACTGCAACACCATCATCATGATGCAGCACCAGAAGCGCCGCTTCATGGAGAAGATCGACTACATCACCTCCTGCGGCTGGATGGACGGCCCTGGCGGCCGTGAGCGCGCTGGCCTGCCCGGCAACCGTGGTCCCCAGATGGTTGTTACCGACCTGGGCATCATGAAGTTCGACGAGGAGACCAAGCGGATGTACCTGGCTTACTACTATCCGTTCTCCAGCCCCGAGATGGTTCAGGAGAACACCGGTTTCGAGATCGACGTGTCCCGCGCTGAGCTGATGGAGGGTCCCAGCCCCGACATCATCAAGCTGATCCGCGAGGAGATCGACCCCGGCCAGGCCTTCATCAAGGTCCCCAAGGAGTAAGAGAGTAAGACGCGGATGAAACACAAAGGTGGGATCCTCTGGATCGTTTTGCTGCTGATCGGATTGATCTTAGTGGGTATTTGGCTTGAGCCAGTGCCTGTATGCCTGTTTTAAGGTGCGGCAGCTATCTGTATGTGTGACATCAACGACCAAATATTTAAAGGAGGAGTTTACATTGGGTAACTATTCCATGCCTCGTTATTTCCAGAATATGCCCACCGTGGGCAAGGCCGTCCGTCCCAACCCCGAGAACGTGGCTGAGCTGAAGGCCATCGAGGAGGACATCCACGCTAAGATCGTGGCTGCCCTGGCTGCTGGTAAGAAGGACGAGGATATGAACGCCAAGGGCCAGATGACCGCCATGCAGCGTGTCTCCATGCTGGTGGATCCCGGCACCTGGTGCCCCCTGAACAGCCTGTATAACCCCGAGGACAACAAGAACGGTTCTACCTCTATCATCAAGGGTCTGGGCCGCGTCAACGGCAAGTGGTGCGTGGTTATCGCTTCCGATAACAAGAAGCACGCCGGTACCTGGGTTCCCGGCCAGGCTGATAACCTGCTGCGCGGCAGCGACACTGCCAAGCGTCTGCGTATCCCCCTGGTGTACCTGCTGAACTGCGCCGGCGTTGAGCTGGACCAGCAGGAGAAGGTGTACCCCAACCGTCGCGGCGGCGGCACCCCCTTCTATCGTAACTCTGAGCTCAACCAGATGGGCATTCCCGTCATCGTCGGCATCTACGGTACCAACCCCGCCGGCGGCGGCTATCACTCCATCAGCCCCACCATCCTGATCGCCCATGAGAAGGCCAACATGGCCGTGGGCGGCGCCGGCATCGTGGGCGGCATGAACCCCAAGGGTTTTGTGGACATGGAGGCCGCTCTGGCTCAGATCGAGGCCACCAAGGGCCTGCGCGCGGATCCTCCCGGAACCGTGGCCATCCACTACGGCGAGACAGGCTTCTTCCGTGAGGTTTACTCCGGTGAGGACGGCGTGATCGCCGGCATCAAGAAGTATCTGGACATGCTGCCTTCCTACGATCTGGAGTTCTTCCGCGTGGACACTCCCCAGTCTCCCGCTGCTTCCGACGTAGAGCTGTATGACCTGGTGCTCAACAACAAGAAGCGTCCCTACGACATGTACTCTGTCATCGCCCGCCTGTTCGACGGCAGCCAGTTCATGGAGTACAAGAAGGGCTATGGCCCCGAGATGATCACCGGCCTGGCCAAGGTGGACGGCCTTCTGGTGGGCGTGGTTGCCAACCAGCAGGGCGTGTTCCCCAACTACCCCGAGTATAAGCAGGGCGCCATGGGCGTGGGCGGCAAGCTGTACCGCCAGGGCCTGATCAAGATGAACGAGTTCGTCACCCTGTGTGCCCGTGACCGTCTGCCCATGATCTGGATCCAGGATACCACCGGTATCGACGTCGGCAACGACGCTGAGAAGGCTGAGCTGCTGGGTCTGGGCCAGAGCCTGATCTACTCCATCCAGAGCAGCAAGCTGCCCATGATGGAGATCACTCTGCGCCGCGGCACCGCCGCCGCCCACTACGTGCTGGGTGGTCCTCAGGGCAACGACAACAACGCCTTCTCTCTGGGCACCGCTGCCACCGAGATCAACGTCATGAACGGCGAGACCGCTGCCAACGCCATGTACACTGGCCGTCTGGCCAAGGATCAGAAGGCTGGCAAGGATCTGCAGCCCACCATCGACAAGATGAATGCCCTGATCAACGACTACAACGAGAAGTCCAAGCCCTTCTACTGTGCCAAGGCCGGCCTGGTGGACGAGATCGTGGATATGCCCATGATGCGTAACTACATCGTGGCTTTCACCGATTCCTGCTACCAGAACCCCGAGAGCATCTGCCCCTTCCATCAGATGCTGCTGCCCCGCACCATCCGGGACTTCGAGACCTTCAAGAAGTAAGACCGGCCCAACGTGACCGGCGTATGCGCCGGGACCCCAAATGGGGTCCCGGCACCATATCCAATCCCCGTATAGTGGGGAAACCATATTTTTGACGGAGCGAGTTTGATGGATAACATTTACACTCTTGGTATCGATATTGGTTCTACTGCCTCCAAGTGCGTGATGCTGCGCGATGGCAAAGAGATCGTCAGCAAGTCCCTGATTTCGGTCGGCGCCGGAACCAGCGGCCCTCAGCGGGCAATTGCTGAGGTGCTGGAGAGCGCGGGTATGACCCGGGAGCAGATGGCCTATGTGCTGGCTACCGGGTATGGCCGTAATTCTCTGGAGGGGATCGCCGACCACCAGATGAGCGAGCTGAGCTGTCACGCCAAGGGAGCAAGCTTCTTGTTTCCCGACGTGCACACCGTCATCGACATCGGCGGCCAGGACGTCAAGGTCCTGCAGGTGGAAAACGGCGTGATGACCAACTTTGTCATGAACGACAAGTGCGCTGCCGGCACCGGCCGGTTCCTGGACGTCATGGCCCGGGTGCTGGAGGTAAAGGTAGAGGAGCTGGGTGATCTGGCGGCCAAATCCACCAAGGATGTGGCCATCAGCTCCACCTGTACCGTATTTGCGGAAAGCGAGGTCATCAGCCAGCTGGCGATGGACACCGACAAGTGTGACATCATCAATGGCATCCACCACTCCGTGGCCGCCCGTGTGGCTGGCCTGGCACACCGTGTGGGCGTGCGGGAGAAGGTGGTCATGACCGGTGGTGTGGCTCAGAACTCCGGGGTAGTCAAGGCCCTGGAGGAGGAACTGGGACACGAAATCCACACCTCCCCCCTGACCCAGTACAATGGTGCTCTGGGGGCGGCGCTGTTTGCTTATCAGCGGTACCTGAAGGAACAGAAGGACTGATCCTTTTGCTGACAAACAATAATATGGACGATTTTTAAGTGAGGAGGACACAACAATGGCTAAAGAAGTGAGCCCCGGCGTCAAGGCCCTGCGCAAGGTCGTCGAGGATGTGTATGCTGATGCCCGCAAGGCCCATGCCGAGGGCAAGTTGGTTGGTTGGTCCAGCTCCAAGTTCCCCTGCGAGCTGGCTGAGGCCTTTGATCTGAACGTAATGTACCCCGAGAACCAGGCCGCTGGTATCGCCGCCAACCGTGACGGTGAGATCATGTGTAAGGCTGCCGAGGAGCTGGGCTACGACAACGATATCTGCGGTTACGCCCGTATCAGCCTGGCTTATGCTGCCGGCAAGCGTGCGTCCCGGAAGTTTGACCCCGAGACCCTGGAGTATATCATCGATCCCAAGAGCGGCAAGCCTCTGAAGGACGAGAACGGCAACGTGGTCATCGACCCCGAGACCGGCAAGCCCAAGAAGGATCCCAAGACCATGCAGCCCTACACCGTGCTGGATGACATCTATGAGATCGAGGCTCTGCCCGAGACCACCGAGAAGGAGATCGCCTACAAGAACTTCCGCCGTGAGGCCATCAAGCCTTATCGTCAGATGCGTATGCCCCAGCCCGACTTCGTGCTGTGCTGCAACAACATCTGTAACTGCATGACCAAGTGGTATGAGAACATCGCCCGTATGTGCAACATCCCCCTGATCATGATCGACATCCCCTACAACAACACTGTGGACGTCCACGACACCAACGTGGCTTATGTCCGTGCTCAGTTCGACGCTGCCATCCATCAGCTGGAGCAGATCACCGGCAAGAAGTTCGACGAGAAGAAGTTCGAGCACGCCTGTGAGAACGCCAACCGCACCGCTAAGGCCTGGCTGCGCGTGTGTGACTACCTGCAGTACAAGCCTGCCCCCTACAGCGGCTTCGATCTGTTCAACCACATGGCCGACGTGGTTACTGCCCGCGGCAAGGTGGCTGCTGCTGAGGCTTTCGAGCTGCTGGAGAAGGACCTGGCCGAGGCGGTCAAGGAAGGCAAGAGCACCACTCCCTTCCCCGAGAAGTTCCGCGTCATGTTCGAGGGTATTCCCTGCTGGCCCAAGCTGCCTAACCTGTTCAAGCCTCTGAAGGCCAACGGCGTTAACGTGACTGCCGTCGTGTACGCCCCCGCTTTCGGCTTCGTGTACAACAACATGGATGAGATGGCCCGTGCTTACTACAAGGCCCCCAACTCCGTGTGTATCGAGCAGGGCGTTGAGTGGCGTGAGGGCATCTGCCGGGACAACAAGGTGGACGGCGTGCTGGTCCACTACAACCGTTCCTGCAAGCCTTGGTCTGGCTACATGGCCGAGATGCAGCGCCGCTTTACCAAGGATCTGGGTGTTCCCTGCGCCGGCTTCGACGGCGACCAGGCCGATCCCCGGAACTTTAACGAGGCCCAGTATGAGACCCGTGTCCAGGGCCTGGTAGAGGCCATGGAGGCCAATCAAGCGAAGAAGGAGGCTGAGGCGAAATGAGCACCGAAGTTTTGCTGAACGAGTTTAAGGAATGTTCTGAACACCCCTATCGGGTAATCTCCGCCTATAAGCAGGAGGGTAAGAAGGTCATCGGCGTGCTGCCCTACTTTGCTCCCGTGGAGCTGGTCGTGGCCGCTGGTATGGTGCCCATGGGTATCTGGGGCAGCAACAAGAAGACCATCGCCCAGGCCAAGGAGTACTGCGCTACCTTCTACTGCACCATCGCTCAGCTGGCTCTGGAGATGCTGCTGGACGGCACCCTGGATCAGCTGGACGGCATCATCACCCCCACCATCTGCGACACCCTGCGTCCCATGAGCCAGAACTTCCGCGTGGCCATGGAGGGCAAGCTGCCCTGCATCTTCCTGGCTCACCCCCAGAACCGTAAGCCCGCTTTCGGCCTGCAGTTCACCGTGGACCAGTACATGCACGTGAAGAGCGAGCTGGAGAAGATCTCCGGCAACACCATCACCGACGAGGTTCTCCGTGATGCCATCAAGGTTATGAACCGCAGCCGCAAGGCCCGCCGTGAGTTCGTCAAGCTGGCCGGTCAGCACCCCGAGGCCATCTCCGCTGTGGAGCGTTCCGCTGTGCTCCGCTCCGCTTGGTTCATGGAGCCCGCCGTCCACGCTCAGAAGCTGGAAGAGCTGAATGAGGAGCTCTCCAAGCTGCCCGCCTCCAACTGGAAGGGCCGCAAGGTTGTTACCTCCGGCATCATCTGCGACAACCCCAAGCTGCTGCAGATCTTCGACGACAACAACATTGCTATCGCCGCCGACGACGTGGCCCAGGAGACCCGTGCCTTCCGTGTGGACGCCAGCGAAGAGGGCGATCCCATGATGGCTCTGGCTCAGCAGTTCGCTGATCAGGATTATGACGTGCTCCTGTACGATGAGCACTCCAACAAGAACCGCCGCGCCGACTATGTGGTGCAGATGGTGAAGGAGTCCGGCGCTCAGGGTCTGGTGCTGTTCATGCAGCAGTTCTGCGACCCCGAGGAGATGGAGTATCCCTACCTGAAGAAGGCTCTGGACGACGCCGGTATCCCCCACATCAAGCTGGGCGTGGACCAGCAGATGCGGGACTTTGGCCAGGCCAGCACCGCCATCCAGGCTTTCGCCGACGTGCTGTAAGTTTTCCGTTAAAGTACCGGGAATTTCTTGACAGAAATCCTGCAAAAATGTTACAATGGTTGTAATTTCGGTCCTTCGCCCGTTCTGCGGGCGGGCGAAGGACCGACCGTTTGACTTTCCAGACTGCAAAATTGGCTGGAAAGCCAACCCATTCCATTTAGAAAAGGGGAAAACAAACTATGAACTACAATGTTACCGTGAACGGCAAGGTTTACAGTGTAACGGTGGAGAAGACCGGCGCCGCCGCTCCCGCGGCCGCTGCTCCTGTCATGGCTGCCCCTGTGGCCGCCCCCGTTGCTGCTCCCGCCCCAGCCGCTGCCCCCGCGCCCGTTGCTGCTCCCGCCCCCGCCGCTGCTCCCGCTCCTGCCGCCGCCCCCGCCGCTGTGGCTGCCGGTGAGACTGCCGTCAACAGCCCCATGCCCGGCAACATCTTCAAGGTGGAGTGCAAGGTTGGCCAGGCTGTGAAGGCTGGCGACGTGCTGGTGGTGCTGGAGGCCATGAAGATGGAGATCGAGGTCTCCGCTCCCGTGGACGGCACTGTTAAGGCTGTTTCTGCTGTGGTTGGCACTGCTGTCAACACCGACGATCTGCTGGTCACCCTGGGTTAATGGGGGGTCTGATCTATGCCTGATATTAACAAAGCAATTCTGGACCCGTTTACCCCGCTGAGCGTGCCCGAGGCTCTGATGGTCGCTGTCTGTGGTATCGTGGTGGTGTTCATGATGCTGGCCATTCTGGCTCTGGTCATCATTATCATCTCCAAGATCGTCAGCTCCATTGAGGGCAAGGCGGCTCCTGCCGCTCCTGCCAAGAAGGCCGCTCCCGCTCCTGCTCCCAAGCCGGCAGCTCCCGCTGCTCCCGCGGTGGATGAGGGTGAGATGGTGGCTGTGATGATGGCTGCCATTGCCGAGGAGTCTGGCATGAGCCCCAACTCCTTCCGTATTACCAATGTCACCGCGGCTCCTGCTGCGGCTCCCGTGGCTGCGGCTCCTGCCGCCGCCCCTGCCCCTGCTGCTGCTCCCGCGGCTGCGCCCGCTCCCGCTCCTGCTGCGGCTCCCGCTGCTGCCCCTGTGGCTGCTGGTGAGACCGCTGTCAACAGCCCCATGCCCGGCAACATCTTCAAGGTGGAGTGCAAGGTTGGCCAGGCTGTGAAGGCTGGCGACGTGCTGGTGGTGCTGGAGGCCATGAAGATGGAGATCGAGGTCTCCGCTCCCGTGGACGGCACCGTCAAGTCTGTGTCCGCTGTGGTGGGCACCGCAGTCAACACCGATGACCTGCTGGTCACGATCGGTTGAAAGGAGGGTGAAGTATGGGTTTCTTTGGAGAAGTTTTAAGTGCAATTTTTGGAGGCTCCGGCTTCGCCGCTCTGCCTAATGACTGGCGTCAGGTCATCATGATCGCCATTGCTTGTCTGCTGCTGTACATGGGCATTGGCAAGAAGTTTGAGCCCCTGCTGCTGGTTCCTATCGCGTTTGGTATGTTGCTGGCCAACCTGCCTCTGACCGGTCTGCTCAATGAGCCCTCCGGCAGCAGCGTTGGTTTCATGTGGGTGCTCTATCAGGGCGTCAACTACGCCATCTATCCGTCCATCATCTTCATGGGCATCGGTGCGATGACTGACTTTGGTCCCCTGCTGGCTAACCCCATGTCCCTGCTGCTGGGCGCTGCCGCTCAGCTGGGCATTTTCACCGCCTTCCTGCTGGCCCTGGTTCTGGGTCCTGTCACCGGCGGTCTGATTTCCTTTACGCCTGCTGAGGCTGCCGCTATCGGCGTTATCGGCGGCGCTGACGGCCCCACTGCTATTCTGACTGCTTCTAAGCTGGCTTCGGATCTGCTGCCTGCTATCGCCATTGCGGCGTACTCCTACATGGCTCTGATCCCCATGATCCAGCCTCCCATCATGAAGCTGCTCACCACCAAGGAGATGCGTAAGGTCAAGATGACCCAGCTGCGCACCGTCTCCAAGACTGAGAAGATCATCTTCCCCGTGGCCGTGACCATCTTCGTGATCCTGCTGGTGCCCGATACCGCTCCTCTGATCGGTATGCTGATGCTGGGCAACCTGTTCCGTGAGTGCGGCGTGTGTGAGCGTCTGTCTGACACCGCTCAGAACGCCCTGATGAACATTGTCACCATTCCCCTGGGCCTGTCCGTGGGCTGCAAGGCTGTGTATGACAAGTTCCTGACCTTCCAGACCGTGTCCATCATCGTGCTGGGCCTGCTGGCCTTCCTGCTGTCCACCGCTGGCGGTGTGCTGCTGGGCGATCTGATGTACATCCTGACCAAGGGTAAGGTCAACCCCCTCATCGGCTCCGCCGGTGTGTCTGCTGTTCCCATGGCCGCCCGTGTCTCTCAGACCGTGGGCCAGAAGGAGAACCCCTCCAACTTCCTGCTCATGCACGCCATGGGCCCCAACGTGGCCGGTGTTATCGGTTCCGCTGTGGCTGCCGGCTTCATGATCAAGGTGTTTGGCGGCTAATCTCAATTCGTTCAGCGGTAAAATCCGCGGCGCAGTCTTGCGCCGCGGATTTTTTCGCTTACAGTTTGAAAGGGAGATGTTATGGAGCCCTACTACTATCAGCGCCTGAGCAAACCTATGCAGGAGGCCTACCATGCAATCAAGCGGGGGGTAGAGAGTCTGAGCCCAGCCTTCCCGGTACCTCGGCTGGAGATGGAACAGCTAAGTGAGGTGCTGTTTTATCTGCGCCTGGATTGTCCGGAGATTTTCTACATCACCAACTTTTCGTGTCGGGTCCATCCGGACGCATTGCGGGTAGAGTTCTGTCCCGAGTATCTCTTTGACAAGGGGCGCATCCGGGAACACCAAAAGGCGCTGCATGCCCGGGTGGAACGGCTTGCCCGGCCTGCCCAGGCGTTTACCGAGTGGGAGAAGGAACGGTATATCCACGATTTCATCTGTACTCAGGTGCGCTATGATAAATTGAAAAAGCCCTACTCCCATGAAATTATTGGACCTCTGGGACAGGGAGTGGGAGTATGCGAGGGCATTGCGAAATCAGTGAAGGCCCTTTGTGATCAACTGGGACTTTGGTGTATTGTGGTTATTTCGGAGAATGCACCGGAGAAGGGAATCAAATACCGCCATGCCTGGAATGTGGTTCGCATTGGCGGGCGGTACTATCATCTGGATGCCACCTTTGATAACTCTGTAGGTACTCCGGAACTTATCCGCTACGACTACTTTAATCTGGAGGATCGGCGGATCTTCCGAGACCACGAGCCGCTCATCACACCGGCTCCTGCTTGTTCAGAGGGCGACGGATTCTATTACCGGATGAAAAAACTCTCCTTTACCAAGCTGGAAGAGGTGGAGCGCCGGGGGGAACAGGCTGCCCGGAAGAAGAAGGAGCTGGTATTCCACTGGAGAGGCGGTTATCTTACCCGGGCAGTGTTGAAGGATATCCTTCAATGCCTGGAGCGGGCAGGAGCGAGCCGGGATATGCACCCCAGAGTGCGGCTCAACTGGCCTCAGGCAGTGCTCCAGGTGGCCTATACGCCGGAATGCCCTGCGCATATGCTGGATGCCCAGCAGGCCAACGAAGGAGAGGAGCTGGAGGCACCTCTGCCCCAGGAGGAAACTGCCGGGGACACATTGCAATAACACGACTTTTTTGATATAATTATAATCTATTTTTATGCCCTTTCTATCTGACTAGCGAAAGCGACCTGCATGGGCAAAACGAGGTGGAAGCATTGTACTTAAAGGCATTGGAGATCCAGGGCTTCAAGTCGTTCCCAGATAAGACGGTGCTGACCTTTGGGTCGGACATTACCGCCATTGTCGGACCTAACGGATCGGGAAAATCCAATATTTCCGACGCCATCCGCTGGGTTATGGGAGAGCAGTCCACCCGCGTGCTCCGAGGCGGCAAGATGGAAGACGTGATCTTCGGCGGTACAGCCAAGCGCAAGCAGACCGGCTACGCCGAGGTCTCTCTGGTCCTGGACAACACCAATCATATCTTCGATATGGATGAGAGCGAAGTAATGGTCACCCGCCGTTACTACCGCTCCGGAGAGAGTGAGTACTACATCAACCGCCGCTCGGTGCGCCTGAAGGATGTCAACGAGCTGTTCATGGACACCGGCCTTGGCCGGGAGGGTTACTCCATCATTGGCCAGGGCCGCATCGATGAGATCCTCTCGGTGAAGTCTGCCGACCGCCGGGAAATCTTTGAGGAGGCGGCAGGTATCTCCCGCTTCCGCCACCGCAAGGAAGAGGCAGAGCGGAAGCTGGAGCGCACCGATGAAAATCTGGTGCGGATCAACGACAAGATCTCCGAGCTGGAGTTACAGGTGGAACCCCTGCGGGCTCAGAGCGAGACAGCGAAGAAATATCTGATTTTCCGGGATGAGCTTCGAGGTCTGGAAATCTCTGTGTGGCTGGATACACTGGAGCGCATCCGGGTAAGCACCATCAAGCTGGAGACCGACTATAAAGAGGCGGTGCGCCAGAAGGAGGCGGCGGAACGGGCGGTAGAGGCCAGCTTTGGCCGGGCGGAGCAGCTGTCCATGCAGATGCGGGACAAGGAGGTCCAGGCGGATGAGCTGCGCTTTGCCATTCAGGGCCGGGATGCCACCATCCGGGAACTGGAGTCGGCGATTGCCGTACTGAAAAGCAATATCCAGCATAATTTAGAGAGTACCGCCCGCATCCGGGAGGAGTTGGAGCAGCGTGAGGGGCGTCAGGACAGCCTAGACAGCCAGATCGCGGACCGGCGCGCCCGGCTGGAGGAGGTCCAGGCCCAGCTGGAGGAAACCCGGCGCAGTGTGGAAGAGAAGAACAGGCAGGCGCAGCAAGCTCTGCTGTCTGCAGGTACTTTGGCCAAGGAGCTGGAGGAACTGCGGGGCCGGGAGGCACTGAAGACCGCCGACGCCAATCAGGCAAAGACCCTGTTGTCTGCTCTGGCTGCCGCGGCCCAGGAGGTGCTGGACCGGGATGAAGCGGTGCGCCAGGAACTGCGCAGTCTGGAACAGCGGTTGGAAGCCGCACGGGCTGACGCCGCCGCTGCCGACCGCAAGGAGCGGGATGCCCGGGAAGAGCGGGACGGGGTGAAAAATGTGATCTCCGGCTATGCTCTGCGCCTGGACAGCCGAAGGAAGAAAGCGGAGCGGGCCAAGGACCGCCATGTAAAATTGCAGATGGAGGAGAATGCCCTCGCCTCCCGGATCAAGATGCTCTCTGAAATGGAGAAAATGCACGAGGGCTATTCCAAGGCCATCAAGCTGGTGCTGGGCGAGGCCCAGCGGGGCACGCTGCGCAATATCCACGGACCGGTGGCCGGGCTCATCCACGTGCCCGACCAGTACACCGTAGCCATTGAGACCGCCCTGGGCGGAGCCATGCAGAACCTGGTGGTGGAACGGGAGGAAGACGGCAAGGCGGTCATCCAGTACTTAAAGAGACGGGACGGCGGCCGGGCCACCATCCTACCCCTGAGCTCCATCCGACCCTCTGATCTGCGGGAGGCGGGAAGCCTCAGTCGGGAGCCAGGTTTCGTGGGAATTGCCGATCAGCTGGTGGAGTTTGCCCCCCAATACCGCAATGTCTTTTCCAACCTGCTGGGCCGGGTCGTCGTGATGGAGCATTTGGATGCCGCCATCGCTGTGGCCCGGAAGTACGGATACCGCTTCCGCATCGTTACCCTGGACGGGCAGGTTTTGAACCCCGGCGGCTCGATGACCGGCGGCAGCGCCAGCCGCAGCGCCGGTATTCTCAGCCGGGCTAACGAGCTGGAGCGGCTCACCGCGCAGCGCCAGGGGCTGGAGGAGAGCTTGGCTCAGGCAGCCCGGGAGTTGGAAGAGGCGAACCGGGAAGCGGCGGCCGCCGCCTATGAGATGGAGACCGCTCAGGCCCAGCTGCGTGAGTGGGAAGATGCTATCCTGAAGGCCCAGGGCGAGCAGGCCCTGTGCCGCAGTATTGTCAGCGACCTGGAGCGGCAGCAGGCCGGCCAGAAGGAAGAACTGGAACAGTTGAAGAAGCGCTCTGCGGAGATCGAAACCGACACCCAGAGCGCCCGGGACCGGATCCAGGAGCTGGAGGGCGCTGCTGCCGCCCTGAAAAGTGAGGCTGAGGGTAAGGCTCAGGGCCAGAATGATCTTCAGGAGCGCTCGCTGAAAATTACTCAGGAACTGGCAGCTCTCAACGCCAGTCTGGCCGCCCTGGAGGCAGAACGGGAGACCGGGAAGCATACCTTGGAGGAACTGGAGGATCTGCGCCGGGATCTGGCCGGAGACCAGGACCAGAGCCGGGCTCTCATTGGTGACTATGAGGAGAAAAATGAGGCCTTTGCCCAGGAGATCGGGGAGAAGGAGACTCGGCTGCAGCAGCTTCGCCTGGAGAACGAGGAGCAGAACCAGGCCATCGCCCAGCTCAATCAGGAAAAGATGGAGCTGGAGGGTGAGCGTGTGAAAGCCACTCGGGAAGGCCAGGAGAAGAACAAAGAGCTCCTGACCATCGGCGGGGAAGTCTCCCGTCTGGAGCAAAAAAAGATGGCCTCGTCCATGGACGAGAAGCAGATTTTGGACAAGCTGTGGGAAACCTATGAACTGTCCCACGAGGCGGCCAAGCTGCAGCGGGTGGAGATCGAGTCGGTGCCTAAGGCCAGCCGCCGCATTGGAGAGCTGAAAAAGAGTATCTCCGCGCTGGGCAATGTAAATGTGGGAGCCATTGAGGAATTTGAGCGAGTCAATGAGCGGTATACCTACCTCACTGATCAGCGGGACGATGTGGAGAAGGCCAAGAAGGAACTGGAGGATGTGATCGCTCAGATCACCGGGGAGATGAAGACCATCTTTGCCCGGGAGTTTGACAGTATCAACCGCTCTTTCGGCGAGACCTTTGCAGAGCTCTTTGGAGGCGGAAAAGCCACGCTGGAGCTGGAAGACCCCAACGATATCCTCAACTGCGGCATCGAGATCAAGGTGCAGCCCCCCGGTAAGGCGCTGAAGATCATCTCTCTGCTGTCCGGCGGCGAGAAGGCCTTTGTTGCCATTGCCCTATACTTTGCTATTTTGAAGGTGCGGCCCACTCCGTTCGTTGTGATGGACGAGATCGAGGCGGCCCTGGACGACAACAACGTGGTGCGCTTTGCCCACTACATGCGTGCCATGACTGATCACACCCAGTTTATCGTGATCACCCACCGCCGCGGCACAATGGAAGAAGCCGATGTGCTCTACGGTGTCACCATGCAGGAGCAGGGTATCAGCCGAATGCTGACCATCAACCTGAATGATGTAGAGAAGGAACTGAATATCCGATAGGCACGGACCCTGCGAATGCGTGGGGGCCCCGCACGAGCAGCGGAGAGAACGAGCTTTGCCCGAAAGGGGAAAGCGAGGGATTCGCAGCTTGTGAGAACGAAGGAACGGAACATCCGCTAGGAGGAACACGTGAAAGAGCAGAAAAAAGGAAAATGGAGCATCATTGGAATGATCGCACTGGTCGTGGTGCTTTTCATCGGCGTGAAAATCGCCTTTGCGGCACTGGACCTGGCCATTGGGCAGAACCAACCGGACGTGATCCGTCAGCCTTTGAGTACGGAAAGCGGCGGCGACAGCCAGTGGATGCTGCTGACCAAGGATGACAAAAACGAAGAGGTGACCCAGTGGCTGGAGAAAGCGGACCGGGGTGACCAGGCCTACTGGCTGGAGCGGCAGGAGGCGGGGGAGTATGTGCTCTTCCTGCCTATGCAGGACCGGATGCTGGATGCAGACGATATTACTGTGACGGAAGAAAAACAGGAAGACGGCAGCGCTGCGCTGGTGCTGCACATCCGCACCTCCGAGGACAGTGAGGATGCGGAATCTGGCCAGCTGCTGATTTTCCAGGACTTCCGTTCCTCCTGGAACGGAGAGAACGTTCGGGTCGTATTGGATGGCCGGGAGCTGGAGGTACAAAAGTGTATTGCCACCGGCGGTGAACTCTACTGGAGCGGGGAGGATTGAGTCATGCGGGAGGACCTCAGCTGTCTGCGCTGCGGGGAAAAAATGCAGCTGATCAGGCGAGAATTTATCCAACTGGGCAAGGCCGGGGTGTTTTCCGGAGACTGGGGTAATCGGCTGGCCGGAGCTCTGGATGTAGATATTCTAGGTTGCCCGAACTGCGGTAAGCTGGAGTTTTTCCGGGCAGACTGGAATCAGGAGCCGGAGGAAGAGGCTGGGAGCATTGCTAAGGTCTCCTGTACTTATTGCGGCCATAGCTACGATATGGATGACCCCAAGTGTCCATACTGTGGGGCGAAGAACACCAGGCTTTAAGGAGAGCTCGACATGACACTGCGGCAAAAACAATGGATGCTCCTGCTTTTCCTGCTGGTCGGTTTGCTCCTTCTGCTCCTGTATCCGGAAATGTGGGGAAAGGTATTAGGGCTGGTGCTGTTTTTTGGAGCGGGCATCCTGCAGCCGATATGGATGCGCTGCCCTTCGTGCGGCATGCATTTAGGAAGATACCCAGGAGACTACTGTAAACTCTGTGGGGCTAAAATCCCCTGGAACGAAAAGAAGAAAAGGATACTTTGATATGGGATTTTTTGATAAACTGAAGAAGATCAATATTTTTGCCAACTTTGGTTCCGAGCTCACCGACGACTTCTATGATGAGCTGGAGGAGTCCCTCATCCTGGCGGATACCGGTATGGATACCACCCTGGAACTGGTGGAGGAGCTGCGGGGCCGGGTGCGGGAGGAGCACATCAAGACCGTGGAAGAGGCCCGGGAGTGTATGTGCCGGGTGATCACCGATGCCATGACCGTGGGTGAGCCCACCCTGAATCTGTCCACCAAGCCCGCCGTGGTACTGTTTATCGGAGTCAACGGCGTGGGCAAGACCACCACCATCGGCAAGATCGGCCATCAGCTCAAAAATGAGCGGAAAAAGGTGCTGCTGTGTGCTGCCGACACCTTCCGTGCCGCCGCCGCCGAGCAGCTGACCATCTGGGCCGAGCGCTCCGGTGTGGAGATCATCAAGCAGCACGAGGGGGCCGACCCCGCCGCCGTGGTCTTTGACGCCGCCTCTGCCGCCAAGGCCAGAAGGGCCGATGTGGTGCTCATCGACACTGCCGGCCGGCTGCACAACAAGCAGAACCTGATGAACGAGCTCAACAAGATCTCCCGCGTCATTGACCGGGAACTGCCCGACTGTGCCCGGGAGACTCTGCTGGTGTTGGACGCCACCACCGGCCAGAACGGCCTCATCCAGGCCAAGCAGTTTAAGGAGGCCGCTGGTATCACCGGCATCGTCCTTACCAAGCTGGACGGCACCGCCAAGGGCGGCATTGCCATCGCCATCGCCAAGGAGCTGGGCGTGCCCGTGAAGTACGCCGGCGTAGGCGAGGGCATCGACGACCTCAAGCCCTTTGACGCCGCCGAGTTTGCCCAGGCACTGATTTGAGTTCCAGATTGACGGGGAGGTGCAGGGTGTGGAATACTGGAGCGGGAAGACTTTGGACCTTGCTTTGGCCTTTTGTCTGTTCCGCGTCATTCTCAACATCCACCGGTACGGTCTGCGGAACCTATGGCGCTCTTTGCGCCTGTGGGGAGAGGGAGTGACCCAAAAGCAGCGCCGGGAGAATCTGGCGGGCCTGATCGTTCTACTGCTCCTGGTCTTGATAAGCGTGCTGTTTTGGTTGATCCCGTAGCATCACGCAGGCCTTAAGGAAAAATTAAAAGCCCTATTCACATCCCCTTAACATTTCTGTCACCTTTTATGGTAGAATCAAGAAAAACTGAGAGGAAGTCTGAGTAATGTCTCGTATTGATGGAAGAAAAAATGATGAGCTGCGTCCCATCGAGATCATTCCCAATATCAACAAGTTTGCCGAGGGTTCTTGCCTCATTCGCTGCGGCAACACCCACGTGCTGTGCACCGCCAGCGTGGAGGATAAGCCGCCCCGCCATGTCCCTGAGGGAGAGGGCTGGGTCACTGCCGAGTACTCCATGCTGCCCCGGGCCAACCGGGAGCGCTCCCGCCGGGATATCTCCAAGCTGAAGCTGAACGGCCGTTCCGCTGAGATCCAGCGGCTCATTGGGCGCTCTCTGCGCTCTGTGGTGGACCGCAAGAAGCTGGGCCCCTGGAATATTACCATTGACTGCGACGTGCTCCAGGGAGACGGCGGCACCCGCACTGCCTCCATCACCGGCGGTTTTGTAGCCATGATGCTGGCCTTCCAGAAGATGATGGAGAAGGGCCAGCTCAGCGAGTACCCCATCAGCGGCTATGTGGCTGCTGTGTCTGCCGGCGTGGTAAATGATGTGCCCATGCTGGACCTGTGCTATGAGGAGGACTCCAGCGCCATGGTGGACCTCAACTGCGTTATGGACGACCAGGGCCGCCTCATTGAGATCCAGGGCACCGGCGAGGGCCGCCCCTTCACCCTGGAGGAGCAGCAGAAGCTGGTGGAGCTGTGTGCCAAGGGCATTCAGGAGCTCCAAGCCGCCCAGAAGAAAGCACTGGGCTAAACACGGAGGGGAGAAGGATGGCACATTTGTTTGAGACCATCATGCTGGTCTGCTTTGGCGTATCCTGGCCCTTCAACATTTATAAATCCCTGCGTTCCCGCACCGCCAAGGGAAAGAGTCTGCAGTTTGAGATCCTGGTGGTGATCGGCTATCTGTTTGGCCTGGCGGGAAAGTTTATTGCCAACGACGTGACTTATGTGGTGGCGGTGTACATCCTAGATCTGGTCATGGTGAGTACCGATATCGTGCTTACCTGCCGGAACATGAAGCTGGACCGCCTGGCAGAGAAAGAAAGGACGCTGGTATCATGAAACTGGTACTTGCCAGTAAAAATCAGAAAAAGCTCAAAGAGATGAACGAGATTCTCTCCCAGCTGGGAATTGAAGTCTGCTCTGAAGCGGACGCTGGGGTGGACGTCGAGGTGGAGGAGACCGGAACCACCTTTGAAGAGAACTCCATGCTCAAGGCAAAGGCAGTGATGGAGGCCTCCGGTATGCCCGCCATTGCCGACGATTCAGGGCTGTGTGTGGACGCGCTGAACGGCGCACCGGGCGTGTACTCCGCCCGCTACGGCGGAGAGGGCCTGGACGATACCGGGCGTTACCGCCTGCTGCTGGAGAATATGCGGGGACAGACGCCCAGAACCGCCAAGTTCGTCTCGGTCATCACCTGCTGCTTCCCCAATGGGGATGTGTTGACCGCCCGGGGCGAGTGTCCCGGAACCATTGCCTTTGCTCCTATGGGAGAGGGCGGCTTTGGCTATGACCCGGTGTTCTTTGTGCCTGGTCTGAAGAAGACCTTTGCCCAGCTTACCCCTGAGGAGAAGAACGCAATCTCCCACCGGGGCAAAGCCCTGGAGGACTTCCAGAAAAAGCTGGAAGAATATTTGAAAAAAAAGTAACTTTAGAGAGGAATCAAACGTCTATGGAATTGTCAAGCAAACAGCGCGCCCAGCTGCGTGGACTGGCCAACAGCATCGATACCATCCTCATTGTGGGGAAAGACGGAATCGGGGATAATCTGGTCAAGCAGGCAAACGACGCCCTGGAGGCCCGGGAGATCATTAAGGGCCGGGTGCTGGAAAACTCCCTCATGTCTGCCCGGGAGGCGGCGGAGGCTCTGGCTCCCCTGACCCGGAGCGAAGTGGTCCAGGTGATCGGAACAAAATTTGTGCTGTATCGTCCAAGTCATCGCAAGGACAAAAAGGATAAGATCGTCCTGGTGGAGGACAAGAAAAAACGCGGCGTATAACAGAATAGAGGTTCATCCCTGAAAATGGTGGAGAAAGGTGGCGTCTCACAGTGAAGATCGGTATTTACGGAGGAACCTTTAATCCCCCACATCTGGGGCATCTGGCGGCGGCCCGCACGGCAATGGACGCACTGAAGCTGGACAAGCTGCTTTTGATGCCGGCGGCGATTCCCCCACATAAGGTATTGCCTGCCGACAGTCCCAGCAAGGAACATCGTCTGGCTATGGTGGAGATCATGGCAGATTCCATGAACCTGCCCGGCCGGGTGGAAGTCTCATCCCTGGAGATGGACCGGGAGGGGAAAAGTTACACCTCTGATACTCTGGAGGCCATCCACAAGCAGTATCCCGATGCGGAGCTGTGGCTGCTTATGGGGACCGATATGTTTCTGACCCTCCATCACTGGCATGACCCGGGCACGATCACCCGTTTGGCGGGGATCTGCGCCTTTGGCCGTACCGAGCAGGATGGCGAGGCCGTGTTTGCACCTCAGCGGGAGTACCTGTCCAAGCATTTGGGGGCCAAGGTGGTCACCATTACGCTGCCGGGACTGGTGGATATCTCGTCCACCCAGCTGCGGGAACTGCTCAGCCGGGAGAAGGGAAGCGAATACCTCCTGCCTGCCGTATATGGGTATATTCTGATGCACCGGCTCTATGACACCTCTGTGGTACTTAAGGAGCTCACGCTGCCTCAGCTGCGTGCCTGTTCCTACTCCATGATCCGCGCCAAGCGAGTGCCCCATGTGATGGGGGTGGAGGAGGAGGCTGTGCGCCTGGCCAAATTCTGGGGAGCTGACCCGGAGCTGGCCCGCCATGCGGCGATCCTCCACGACTGCACCAAGTACCTGGAACTGGAACCTCAGTTGGAGCTGTGCCGCAAGTACGGCGTGGAGCTGGACAGTCTGGAGCAGAAGGCGGTCAAGCTCCTCCACTCCAAAACAGGGGCATGTATTGCCAAGTATGTTTTTGGAGAACCTGAGGAGGTGTACCAGGCCATCTTTTGGCACACCACCGGAAAGGCGGACATGTCTTTGCTGGACAAGATCCTGTATATGGCCGATTACATAGAGCCAAACCGGGATTTTGAAGGAGTGGAGCGGCTGCGGAAGCTGGCCTATACCGATTTGGACCAGGCTATGCTGCTGGGGGTGGAATCTACCATCGAGGAAATGCAGCAGAGGGGCGTTCCTATCCATACCAACACCCAACAGGCGCGGGACTGGCTGCGTCGGCAGGGAGTAACACTAGGAGATTAAAAACGTATGAGCGGAAAGAGAGAAAGTACAGCAAGAAGAAGACGTTCCTCCAGAAGGGACGGTTGGTGGGCGCGGCATAAGGCCTGGGTGGCTGGGCTGAACCGCGGACAGAAGATCCGGTACCGACTGCTTCAGGTACTAGCGGTGGTTGCGATCGTTGTCATAGCAGTGGCGGTGGGCCTCAAGTCCTGGATGAAGCTGCCGGATATCCCGGTGATGCCGGATGGCGGAAACGGGGACAGCTCTGCCTATGACGGAGCGGAGCTGCCCGATGTGGCCAAGAGCGGCCGAAAGGAAGGGGTATACACCTTCCTGCTGGTGGGTCAGGATACCGCCGGCGGCGGCAATACCGACACCATGATGCTCATTACCTTTGATACGGTGAATAAGACCATCAACGGCATGAGCCTGCCCCGCGATACCATGATCAATGTGGATCGAAAGGGCAGCGGACACCGGCTCAATGCGGTGTATAACTATAATAAGGGCTCTGATCCCGATACCCAGGTGGAAAAAGGTATCACTGCCCTGAAAAAAGAGGTTGGAAAGCTTACCGGCATCACACCGGACTTCTATGTGATGGTCCAGTGGGAGGCAGTGGGCCAGATGGTGGACGCCTTGGGCGGCGTGTACTTTGATGTACCCTTTGACATGGATTATGACGATCCTACCCCCGGCCAGGACCTGCATATCCACCTGAAGGAAGGCTATCAGAAGCTGGATGGCGATCAGGCCATGGGCCTGATCCGCTGGCGTCACAATAACGACTACTCTGTGCAGTATCCCAACGGGGATCTGGGCCGTATCGAGACCCAGCAGGCCTTCCTGGAGGCTGTGGCGGCGGAGTGCCTCAAGCCTGCTACCCTGCTGAAGGCCCCTGCCTTGGCTGAGGTCTTTATGGAGAACGTCACCACCGACCTCTCCCTGGGTAATATTCTGGCCTTTGCACAGCTGGCGAGTGGCATGGACGCAGAGCAGAATGTGAACTTTGTCAGCATGCCTTGGGTGAGCGCCGACTACCCCGGCGTATCGATGATTCTGCCTGATGTGGACGAGCTGCTTGAGATTCTCAATAATGGCTTCAATCCCTATCTCAGCGACATCCAGTCCAGCGATCTGCAGGTACTGGTTCGTAACAGCGACGGCAGTTACAGTGTGACCAGCGGAACACTGCTGGATACCAGTCTGAATTCCTCCAGAGGTGGATCTTCTTCCGGCAGCTCCGGAAATTCTGGTTCTTCCGGAAACTCCGGTTCCTCTGGAAACAGCGGATCTTCCGGCGGTTCCAACAGTGGTGAAAATAGCTCCCAGGGTGGTTCTAGCAGCGGTGGAGAAAGCTCTCAGGGCGGTTCCAGCAGCGGCGGAGACAGCTCCCAGGGTAGCTCCGGCAGTGGTGGAGATAGCTCCCAGGGTGGATCCGGCAGCGGCGGAGATGCCTCTCAGGGTGGTTCCGGCAATGGTGGGGACAGCTCCCAGGGCGGCTCCAGCAGCGGCGGAGACAGCTCTCAGGGCGGTTCCGGCAATGGCGGGGACAGTTCCCAGAGCGGCGGGGAAAATAGTACTCCGGACCCTGTTCAGCCTGAAGTACCCCAGACCGATCCCGCCGGTGGAGATCTGGCGGCGTAATAAATATCAAGAAAAGGAGAATTGCCTGTGACTTCTTATGAGAGCGCCATTTTATTGGCCAAAACTTTGGACAGCAAGAAGGGTGAAGAGATTAAGGTCCTGAAAACGGAGGGCCTGACTACTCTGGCGGATTACTTTGTGATCTGCACTGCTACCTCCAACACCCAGGTAAAGGCCATGTCGGACGCCTGTGAAGAGGCCATGGAGGCCCACGGCGAGCGTGCCCATCACATTGAGGGACACCGGGGCGGCACCTGGCTGCTGATGGATTTTTCTGCGGTAGTGGTCCATGTCTTTACCGACGAGGCCCGCAAGTTCTATGATTTGGAGCGTCTGTGGGGCGATGCGGAAGAGATCGATCTGGAGCAGGCTCTGAAGCAGGAGTAAGACCAAGAAAAAATAAAAACAACGCACAGGCTTCCGTAAGGATGTCCTGTGCGTTGTTCTTTTGAAAGAGAAAATAGAAGATAAAACAAAACGAAGGACATTAACATGTCCTTCGTTTTGGTACGGCTGAAGGGATTCGAACCCCCGACCTTTTGGTTCGTAGCCAAACACTCTATCCAACTGAGCTACAGCCGCATTTTGAAGTTTTTTGTTCGCTGTCCCTGACAGCTACGCTAGTATAGCACAAGAAAAAGAGTTTGGCAAGGGGGTTTTCGAAAAAAATTTAAAAAATTTTTGGGGCTAATAATCCACACAAAATCAGGCCTTGAAAGGGGTGTTTTGCAGTTTAGTGTAGAAAAGTCGGGAAAATGGGGGGAAACGATTGACCCGGGGAAAAGATACTGCTAAAATAGCTTGTGTTTTGAAACGGATTGAGAGGGCTGTTTCAAACACTGTTTAAGGAGGTTTTGTGTGTGCAAAAGCGAGAAAGTTTTTCCTCCCGCCTGGGCTTCCTGCTGATTTCGGCAGGCTGTGCCATTGGTCTGGGAAATGTGTGGCGCTTTCCCTATATCACCGGTAAGTACGGCGGCGCCGCCTTTGTGCTGGTGTACCTGCTGTTCCTGGTGATCATGGGCCTTCCTGTAATGGTCATGGAGTTTTCCGTGGGCCGGGCCAGCCAGAAGAGCATTGCTCTGTCTTTTAACGCTCTGGAGCCCAAGGGAACCAAGTGGCACATCTACAGCTGGTTCGGCATTGCCGGCAACTATCTGCTGATGATGTTCTACACCACCATTGCCGGTTGGCTGGTGCTCTACTTTGTAAAAATGCTCAAGGGCGACTTTGTGGGTCTGGATTCCGCCGGAGTGAGCAATGAGTTCAGCGCCTTGATGGGTCAGCCCGGCTTGATGGCTCTGTTTATGGTCATCGTCGTGGTGCTTTGTATGCTGATCTGTTCCCGCGGACTGCAGAACGGCGTGGAGAAGGTCACCAAAGTGATGATGCTTTGCCTGCTGGCCGTAATGGTGGTGCTGGTATTCCGCTCTGTTACCCTGGAGGGTGCCGGCGAGGGCCTGAAGTTCTATCTCATGCCCAACTTCCACAACCTGGCTTATGATGCCAACGGCAACTTCATCCTGGGCGAGGCGGTCTATGCCGCCATGGGTCAGGCCTTCTTTACTCTGTCCCTGGGCATTGGCGCTCTGGCCATCTTCGGCAGCTACATCGGCAAGGAATATACCCTGGGCGGCGAGGCCCTCCGGGTGGGCGTGCTGGATACCTTTGTGGCCTTTACTGCGGGCCTGATCATCTTCCCCGCCTGCTTTGCCTTTGATGTGGCGGCTGACTCCGGTCCTAACCTCATCTTTATCACCCTGCCCAACGTCTTTAATGAGATGCCCATGGGTCAGGTCTGGGGCGCTTTGTTCTTTGTCTTCATGTCCTTTGCTGCTCTGTCCACCGTCATTGCAGTCTTTGAGAATATCCTCTCCTTCTGCATTGACAAGTGGGGCTGGAGCCGTAAGAAGGCGGTGCTGGTGAACACCGTGGCCATTATCATCCTGTCCCTGCCCTGCCTGCTGGGCTTCAATGTGCTCTCCGGCTTCCAGCCTTTCGGTGCGGGCAGCGGTGTGATGGACCTGGAGGACTTCATCGTCAGCAACAATCTGCTGCCCCTGGGTTCTCTGGTGTACCTGCTGTTCTGTGTTACCAAGTGCGGCTGGGGCTGGGATAACTTCTTGGCTGAGGCCAACACCGGCTCTGGTCTGAAGTTCCCCAAGGTGGTTCGTTTCTACGTGACCTATATCCTGCCCATCATTGTGCTGGTCATCTTTGTCTTTGGCTACAACGATAAGTTCAAGCTGTGGGACAAACTGGTGGCTCTGCTGGGTATGTAACAATCCATGCTCCGGCGTCCAATCTCATTTGGGCGCCGGATTCTTTTTGCGCTGGACAGATTCTTGTGGTACAATTTCTTTCAGACAGGTTTCAGCTTCCTGGGGTAAGATGAGAAAAATGGACAGGAGGGACCCAGTATGCGGATCTTAATTGTGGAAGACGAGACGCGGTTGGCTGAGACGCTGCGGCAGCTTATGGAGGACCAGCGCTATCAGGCGGACATGGTAGGAGACGGAGCGGATGGCGTTGATTATGGCCTGACCGGCCAGTATGATCTGATCATTCTGGATGTGATGCTGCCCAAGGTAGACGGATTTGAGGTGGCCCGCCGGCTGCGCTCTGCTCATATTTCCACCCCCATCCTTATGCTTACAGCCCGGGACGATATCAGCGACAAGATCGGCGGCCTGGACTGCGGTGCGGACGACTATATGACCAAGCCCTTTGACAGCGGGGAACTGATGGCACGCGTACGGGCTTTGACCCGGCGGCAGGGAGAAGTGCTGGGGGATGTACTGAAGGTAGGCGACTTGAGCCTGGAGTGCTCCAGCCGTCTGCTGCGAGTGGGAGAGCGCTCGGTCCGCCTGGGTTTTAAAGAGTTTGAAGTGATGCGTCTGCTCATGGTAAACAGCCGGGCTGTGGTGAGCAAGGAAACTCTGATCGCCAAGATCTGGGGGCTGGATTCCGAGGCGGAAGATAATAATGTAGAGGTCTACATCTCCTTTTTGCGCAAGAAACTGGCCTATCTGGGCAGTAGAATAGCGATCTCCACGGTGCGGAAGGTAGGTTATTATCTGGAGCATCCGGGGGAATAAGGAGGTTATAGGATGCTTCGCAGACTGCGGATAAAATTTATCCTGATCAACATGCTGCTGGTGACGCTGGTGCTGCTGGCGGTGTTTGGCACGCTGGTATACTCCACAGCCAGTCAGTTGGAGCGGGAGAGCGTGACCGTAATGACGCTGATGCTGCGCCGGGATGGGATTCCACCTCAGTTTGAAATCAAAATGCCGCTGCCGGGATCGGAGCGGGAATGGCAGTCTGTGATCCCCGTTTTTTGTGTGTCAGTAGACGCTCAGGGACAGATCACTCTGGAGAGCGGTGAGAACGTAAAGGTCTCTGAAGATGTGGTAGAGCAGGCGGTAGAACAGGTGCTGGCCTCTGGGGCTCAGCGGGGAAAACTCTCCGATCTGGGCCTGCGCTTTCTGGTTGAAACCAATAAGGATGGCGAAACTCAGATCGCCTTTTCCGATTTAAGTTGGGAACGAGCCTCTCTATGGCGTCTGGTACTCAATTCCCTGCTCATCGGCGCGGGTGCGCTGGTGGTGTTTTTTATCATCAGTCTGTTCCTCTCCCGACTGGCCCTCAAGCCTGTGGAAGAGGCCTGGACCCAGCAGCGGCAGTTTGTAGCCGACGCCTCCCACGAGTTAAAAACACCGCTTACCGTGATTTTGGCCAACGCCGGGATCGTGGAGGGGCATCCGGATGAGACCGTAGCATCCCAACATAAGTGGATTAGCTACATTCAGGAAGAGGCCCAGCGGATGAAGGGGCTGGTGGAGGATATGCTGTTTCTGGCCAAGCATGACGACGCCAGACAGTCTGCCAAAACGCAGGTATGCAACCTCAGCGACTTGGTTACCGGCTGTGTGCTGCGGTTTGAATCGGTGGCCTTTGAGAGTGGGGTAGAGTTGGACAGTGAGATCCAGCCCAGACTGTCCATCCACGGCGATCTGGACTGCCTGGAGCGGCTGGTTATGATTTTGCTGGACAACGCAGTCAAGTATGCCGGCGAGGCCGGCCGGGTGAGGCTGGAGCTGCAGCGCCGCCAGGAACGGGCGGTGCTGACGGTGACCAATACCGGAAAGCCGATTCCGCCGGAGCACTTGGAGCATTTGTTTCAGCGGTTTTACCGGGTTGACGGTTCCCGCAGCCGGAAGGAGGGCGGGTATGGCCTGGGATTGGCTATTGCCCAGACCATCGTTCAGTTCCACCGGGGACAGATCGAAGTGAAAAGTGATGCTCAAAATGGAACCTGCTTTACGGTGACCCTTCCCCGGGTCTGGCAGCAGGAGGAGAAATAACACACAGGCCGTCCATATTTCTATGGACGGCCTGTGTGCTGTTTTGGGAAAAGAAATGGTCAGCCTTGATAACTGGTGTGGAGCAGTTCGTGGCGCTGCTCGGGCGTGTAATTATTGAGGAAGTCCAAAACCACCGGGTTCTTCTCCGCGCGCTTGAAGGGAGCGGCCCGGTCGGCAGCATACAGGCCAGCGGCCCGGTCCTGCTTTTTCTGCTTGAGGCCGTAGGGCTGTCCGGCGCCGCCTACGCAGCCGCTGGGGCAGGTCATGACCTCTACCAGGTCGTAATAGGCGGTGCCCGCATCGATCTCCTTGAGCAGCTTCTGAGCGTTGATGAGTCCGTGAACCACAGCCAGCTTGATTTCCCGCTCACCTACCTGTACGGTGGCCTCACGGATAGCCTCATTGCCCCGCAGAGGGGAATACTGCAATTCACGCAGGGTGTTTTTGCTCTTGTCAGGCAGGCAGTAGCGCACCACAGACTCAGCCACGCCGCCGGAGGAGCCGTAAATCACGGCTGCGCCCGAACCGAGACCGAAGGGCAGATCAGGGGACTCCAGCTCCATCTGGGGCAGCTGGATGCCCGACTCCTTGATCATGTTGATGATCTCCTGGGTGGTGAGCACCACATCCACATCGGGCTTGCCGTTGTGGTAGAACTGGGGCCGGGCGGCCTCCATCTTCTTGGCGGTGCAGGGCATGATCGCGATGTGGAAGGTGGAACGACCGTCTTCCGCATCCTTCTTCTGATAGTGTTCCCGGATGATGGCAGCAAACATCTCCATGGGAGATTTACAGGTGGAGATGTTCTTCAGATATTTGGGATTCTCATTTTCCAGATACTTGACCCAAGCAGGGCAGCAGGAGGTGAACATGGGGAAGGGACCGCCCTTTTCCAGACGGGCCAGGAACTCCTGAGACTCCTCAATGGTGGTGAAGTCGGCGCCGAAGGTGGTGTCATATACTTCATCCACGCCCATGAATTTCAGCGCGGTGACCAGCTGGTCCAGCACGTTCTGGCCCGCGGGCAGGCCGAAGGCCTCGCCTACCGCCACGCGGACGGCGGGAGCGATCTGCACTACCACCCGCTTCTGGGGGTCGTGGATGGCGCGCCAGGCCTTGCCGATCTGGTTGTAGATGGTGATGGCGCCGGTGGGACACACAGCGGCACACTGGCCGCAGTTGATGCAGTGGGTCTCCGAGAGGTTGCGGCCAAAGGCGGGGGAGACCCGCATATTGTAGCCACGGCGGGCAAAGTCGATGATGCCCATGCCGATGGTCTCCTCACACATACGTACGCAGTCGCCGCACAGAATGCACTTGCTGGGGTCACGGACCACAGCGGGACTGCTGTCGTCCAGAGTAGACTCCTCCCGGCTGTCCCCGAAGCGCACTCGGCGCACGCCAAAGCGCATGGCCAGCTCCTGCAAGCGGCAGTCGCCGCTCTTTTCACAGGTGGTGCAGCTGCAGTTGTGGGAGGCAAGGAGCAGTTCCAAAATCATCCGCCGGTGCTTGAGCAGACGGGCGGTGTTGGTGCGGATGGACAGGCCATCCCGAGGCTTCATGGAGCAGGAGGTCTCGATCTTGCCCCGTTCGTCCTCTACCACGCACATGCGGCAGGCGCCGTAGACAGACAGGTCGGAGTAGTAGCAGAAGGTGGGCATCTCGATGCCTGCCTTGCGGATGACGGAGAGCACGTTGGGTTCCCCGTCGAAGGGGACCCGCTGGCCGTCGATATACATGATTCCCTTTGCCATAGTGCTCACTCCTCTCGAATGGCGCCGAAGGGACAGCAGCCCCAGCACGCGCCGCATTTGATACATTTTTCTGTGTCGATGACATGGGGCATCCGGATCTGGCCGGAGATGGCGTCCATGGGACACTGCTTCATGCACTTGCCGCAGCCCTTACACAGCTCGGGATCGATCTGCAGCTCCTTTTTACGGCCGTTGCAGTGGGGACAGTGCTTATCCACTACGTGGGCCAGATATTCATCCCGGAAGTATTTCAGCGTGCTCTGTACCGGCTTACAGGCGCTCTGGCCCAGGCCGCACAGAGAGGTCTCGGTAATGGTGTTGGCCAGAGTCTCCAGCAGGTCCAGATCCTCCAGAGAGCCCTCATTGTTGACAATGCGGGTGAGGATCTCCAGCATGCGGCGGGTACCCTCACGGCAGGGAACGCACTTGCCGCAGGATTCATTCTGGGTGAAGTTCATGAAGAACCGGGCCACCTCTACCATACAGGTGTCTTCGTCCATGACCACCAGGCCGCCGGAGCCGATCATGGCACCCACTTTCTTCAGGGAGTCGAAGTCCATGGGCATATCCAGGTGCTCCTCGGTGAGACAGCCGCCGGAGGGGCCGCCGATCTGGACGGCTTTGAATTTCTTACCGTCCTTGATGCCGCCGCCGATGTCAAAGATGACCTCCCGTAGGGTGGTGCCCATGGGGACCTCGATGAGGCCGGTGTTCACCACATTGCCGGTGAGGGCGAAGGCCTTGGTGCCCGGGCTCTTCTCGGTGCCGATGGAGCGGTACCACTTGGAGCCGTTGCGGATGATGAGAGGAACGGTGGAGAAGGTCTCCACGTTGTTGAGAACCGTAGGCTGGGCCCACAGGCCGTGCTCCACGGTACGGGGAGGCTTTACACGGGGCATACCGCGGTTGCCCTCGATGGAGGCGGTGAGGGCGCTGCCCTCGCCGCAGACGAAGGCGCCTGCACCCCGGTTTACATGGAGGTGGAAGGAGAAGTCAGTGCCTAAAATGTGGTCGCCCAGCAGGCCCAGCTCCTCCGCGCGGGCGATGGCGTTGCGCAGACGGGACACGGCCAAGGGATACTCGGCGCGGACGTAGATGTAGCCCTCGTCACTGCCCGCCGCCACACCGGCGATGAGCATGCCCTCGATGATGGAGTGGGGATTGCCCTCCATGATGGAGCGGTCCATAAAGGCGCCAGGGTCACCCTCGTCGCCGTTGCACACCACGTACTTCTTGCCCTTGGGCTGCTGACGCACGCTCTCCCACTTGCGTCCGGCGGGGAAGCCGCCGCCGCCTCGGCCACGCAGGCCGGAATCCAGAATTTCCTTGCAGATGGCCTCGTCGGTCATCTCAAACAGAGCCTTTTCAAAGGCAGAGTAGCCATCCTTGGCCAGATATTCGTCAATATCCTCCGCGTCGGTGGTGCCGCAGTTTTCCAGCACGATGCGGTGCTGCTTATGATAGAAGGGGATGTCCTCATGTTTCTCATAGGTCACTCCGTCCAGCTGGTAGAGCAGCCGGGGAATTACCTTGCCCCGCAGCAGAGTCTGCTCGATGATGTCGTCGCAGTCCTCCACCTGTACGTGGGTGTAGAGAATGCCGTCGGGCTCGATCTGGAGCAGGGGACCCATCTCGCAGAAGCCGTGGCAGCCGCTGCGCTTGAGGTTGATGTCGTCGGACTTGGTCTCAGGGGTTTCGTCCTCCCGGAGAAGGCCCACATGGACGTTCAGTCCCCGGCGCTGGCACTCCTCTTTCAATTTGTCGTAGATATTCAGAGAGCCGCCGGCGATACAGCCGGTACCGGCGCAGATGAGAACCTGGCGGCGCTGTGCTTCCAGTGCCCGCTTGGCCTTCATCTGTCGGACCTTCAACTGGTCACGGGTCAATTTAGCTGCGTTCATGGGCGGCCTCCTCCTTTCGCAGGGACTCCAACAGGTCAATGGCCAGTTCGGGGCTCATTTTGGAGTGGACCTGATCGTTGACGGTGACTACGGGAGCCAGTCCGCAGGCGCCCAAGCAGGCCACCGTCTCCAGGGTAAACAGTCCATCGGCAGAGGTCTTCTGCTTATCCTCCAGCTCCAGATACTCCCGGATGGCGTTATAGATGGGCTGAGATTTCCGCACGTGACAGGCGGTGCCGTCACATACCTTGATAATGTACTTTCCCTTGGCTTCCAGGGAGAAGTTTTCGTAGAATGTGGCCACGCTGTACACCTTTGCCACGCCGATGTTCAGCTTCTGTGCGATCAGTTCCAGGACCTGGGGGCTAAGATATTTAAACTCGGCCTGTACGTCCTGCATGATGGCGATCAACTGGTGGCGCTGGCAGCCGTAGGAGTTGATGATCTCCTCCACGCGGGCCAATGAGATACCGTTGGACATTGTTTACACCTCTTCTTTCCGTTAAGCGCTGAGAAGCGCAGTTTCCCCACATATTATACATAATAAAGGATGAAAGAATGGAAATCTATTGGTGATAATAACGAAAAGATGGAATGGGAAAATGCAGGGAAAAATTCAATATTGAAGAAATAATGCAAATTTGGCGGCATTTTTCTCTCTCCGTTCCAATTGGAAAGGCAGGATGATATGTCAAAAAGAGGACTGGTGCAGGGGAGGGAAAAAGTCTGAAAGTTTCTTTCTTTCAAGAAAATTTGTCCCGGCCAAACGGGACAAGGAAAGAGGAAAAAAGGGCAAAATCGGAGAAAAGTGAAAGTAAAAATAAGGAAACAGGGTGGAGAGGCGAGAGGCGGGTATCAGGAGTGAGGTGAGATGGTGCTGTAATATTTGACCAAAGTACAGAAGTTGTGGTAGGATGATATCAAGCGTTTTGACAGGGGGGAGGCCCCCGGAAAGGAACACCGCCATGGATTGGAAAAACATCTTGCCTCAACTCTACCGCAGCCGGATCGATACCCGGTTTGTTTCTCACAGCGAGCAGCTTGCCGTTGGTGCCAGCAAGTTCGGCGGCCGGCCCGATGTGCCGGCAGATTTCGTCTGGCCGGTATTTGAAACCAATACCCCGGAGGATGACCAGGTGAAGGAGCGGCCTCTGGCCTTTTTGGCCCAGTTTGACTGTGCTCAGCTGGCCGCTCTGGACAAGGAAGGACTGCTGCCCCATGAGGGTGTACTCTCCTTTTTCTATGAGCTGGGGTCTCAGCGCTGGGGTTATGATCCCAAGGACCAGGGGTGTGCCCAGGTATTCTGGTTTAAGGGCAACCTGGCTCCGGCGGAATTCCCGGCAGAGCTGGAGGAGGAGTTCCGCCTGCCGGAACTGGCGGCGGAGCTGTCCGGGGCGGCAGATGCTCCGGATTTTCAGGATGCCTGTCCTGCCCTGGAGTACCCCTGGACCGCCAACGACTACCGTATCTTTGACCAGGCCCGGCGGGAGCTGGGGATGGACTACCCGGCAAACCGCTCCCAGCTGCTGGGCTGGCCGGACATCATTCAGAACAATATGGCCCTGCAATGTGAACTCATTAGCCGGGGATACTATCTGGGAGGAAGCTGGGAGAATATTCCCATGGAGGAGCGCAGCGCCCTGCGTACTCCCAGCGTCCGGGAGTGGCAGCTGCTCTTCCAGCTTGACACCGTGGAAAACGGAGACTTCGAGCTGATGTTCGGCGACTGCGGCCGAATCTACTTCTACATCCGCCGGGAGGATCTGGTCCAGCGCCGGTTTGACCGGGTTTGGCTGATCCAGCAGTGTTGCTGAGGAGGACGAGCATGGGCAATATTGATATCACCTGCACGGGAAAAATCCGCAGCAAGGATACTTTGGTGAAAGCGGTCCAGCGTCTGGTCAAGCAGCGAAACCTGCGCCTGGGCGTGTGGGAAGAGGGCATGCGTATCGTTGTGTGTCCCCGAGGTTATCTGGACTTTGCCTGGACCAAGGAGAAGGGACTGTTTGGCCAGTGGAATCTGCGGTGTGGGTGCAACACCACCCCCGTCGGTCCCGGCTTTCATAAGGCGGCCCTGGAGCTGCTGGAGGAGCTGGGAGGCCTTGGAATCAAGGAGTGGAACGTTCAGGACCGTTCGGACTACCAGCAGGACCGGGATTTTGGGGCTCTGCGCCGGGAGTGGTTTCTCCCCTGGCTGGAAGAGCAGGTGAGCCAGGTGCTGGAAAAGACCGCGCCGGGAGAGATGGGATACCTCTTCTGGGAAGTGGATCAGTACCGGCCAGAGGTGGTGCCCGACACCATTGCAACGCCTCTGGGACGGTTCCCAGTGGCGTGGTTAAAGGAAAAGCTGGAGAAGGGGGCGCTGGAGGAGCTGGCGCAGTACCTGTTTTTGTGGGATCAGCCGGGGATGAATGCCCTGTATCTGCGCAACCGGGCGCTGAAACAGCTGTGGGAGGACTGCTGCTTTGCACCCTCCGACCGCAGCTACCAGGACCGGCAGATTAATGCCGATATTCTGGATACCCTGGAGCGCTCCGCCGCCATGGACCCGTCGCTGCCCCAGCCGGTGGCGGATTACCGCGAACTTTGCATTTTGGACGACCGTACCCCCAGCATGCCGGAAGATGTGCCTGAGATGGAGGAACTTTATCCCATCGGTTACCGCAGAGGAGAGGTTTTGCAGCCCTACGACAAGCTTGTGGTGCCTCTGCCCGGTTTGTACCACTACGAGTGGTCCAACGGTGGTATGGACAGCGCTGGAGCGATCTGGCGGGATGAGGAGAGCGAGAGCCCCATTTGGCATTTCACTGCGCTGCGCAGCAGGATGGGATCGGCACAGTTTGCGATGGACATGGCCCAGCTGCAGGATGTCCGCACCAAGCAGCTGGAGGGCGGACAAGCCCATTGGGGCTGGAAGGAGATGCCCCCCAAGAAGAAAGACGACGATTTGCTCTACCGCGTGTCCTGTGAAGCGGTGGCGGGAGATACGCTGTTTGTTATTACCATCACCTATCTCCACCCGGAACACCGGGAGGATATCTATGACCGCCTGGAGCGGATGACCATTTTGAAATAAAAAACAAGCCCCTGCCATCGGCAGGGGCTTGTTTTTTAGACTGAGAAGAACATCAGGGAAGATCAGTGCGGGGCTGTAAGCTCATTTCCCAGAAGTGCAGTTCATGGAGGGAACATTCCCGGAAGATCTCACTGCACTGGGCCTTGCGTTCCGTGTCCAGATCCTGACAGATCCGGTCCGTATACGCCAGCCAGCTTTGGCAGGCCTGCTCATAGGCATCACTGGTGTAGTCCCGAACCAGAGGCCAGAAGGGGGTCTGCCGGACATTGGGATACTGCTGCAGCAGCCGCTGGAAGATCCACTGATAGCTGACCATGCAGGGCAGACAGGCCATCATGCACTCCGGGGCGCCCTGGCCATCCCGGGCGGCCTTTACCATACAGTCGGTGTAGGCCAGATTTTCCGGACGCTGCGGCAGGTGCTGGATGGGGGCGTCATCCAAGCCGTAGCGCTTGAGGTAGACCAGCCGGGTAGCGCCCTCCCCTTCGTTGACAAAGGAGAGCAGGGAATAGTAGGTTCGGATAGCCTCCAAATCCTCGGCTTTGGTCATGCCCCAGGCAAATACTTTGGCATATTCCCGGAGGTAGAGGCTGTCATCCACAATATAGCCCTTGAAACAGGCTTCATCCAAGGTTCCTGCTCCAAGCTGCTGAAGAAAGGGGGAGTCCAGGCATTGCTGCCACACAGACAAGTTTTTCTCGATCAGTTCCTGCGTGAATGTCATTGCGGTACACCTGCCTTAATGGATTTCTCCAGCCGCCGCACAGGCAGCACGGAGACAAGAATAATGGTAAGCAGACCCTCTGTGCCGTGGCCCGACAGATTAGCCACGATGCTGTATGCCCAGGGGCCGTAGCCGTCCCAGGCGTACTGGGCAAAGAAAACCGCACCGGCCATAATATGACTGGTCACGCTGAGGGCAACCGCCAGTGTGGTGCCCAGGATAATTTTCCAGCGCCGGTCGGTTCCAAAGACACTGGCATAGCCCAAAGCGGAGAAGCAGATAAGCTGTTCCACAAAAGGCTGGGCCCAGTGTACCGGCTGCCAGTCAGGCAGCAGAAGCATGGCCAGCAGGCCGGTGACCCATCCAGCGCAGAAGGCCACCCTGGCGTTGACCAGAAGGGAGAGCAGAAGGATGGGCAGCATGGCGCCCAGACTAATGTGGCTGCCGTTGGGCAGGGTGATCAGGAAACAGCGCAGCACCAGGGTAGCCGCCGACATCAGGCCGGCAAGACAGATATCCCGGGCAGACAGACGCATCCCGCGGCACAAAAACAGAGTAACGGCAAAATAGCAGAGGGTAAAGGCTGCAACGATCAGGTTAGTCATCCACGAACTCCCCCCGCAGAGCAAACAGGTGGTCCATGGGGCCGCTGCCTGCGCCCAGATCCAGCATGGCTGCCAGAGCGCCGGAGATGTAGGCCTTGGAGCGCTCCACAGCCTGGGTCAGGTCATAGCCTTTGGCCAGGTTGGAGGCGATGGCGCTGGAGAGCGTACAGCCGGTGCCGTGGGTATTGGGGTTATCAATGCGGCGGCCACGGAACCAGGTGCTCTGGCCATCCCGCCAGAGAAGGTCATCTGCATCGTGGATCTGATGGCCTCCCTTACACAGTACGGCGCAGCCGTAGGTCTCGCTGATGGCCTGGGCGGCCCGCTCCATATCCTCTGCGGTGGTAATGGTCATGCCGGAGAGGACCTGGGCCTCGGGGATGTTGGGGGTAAGAAGGGTAGCCAGAGGAAGCAGCTGTTCCTTCAGGGCCTCCACCGCCTCCTCGGAAATAAGGCGGGAGCCGCTGGTGGCCACCATCACCGGGTCTACCACAATGTTTTTTGCCCCATACTGTTTGAGCTTGTCCGCGATGACCTGGATCAGGGCGGTGGAGGAGACCATCCCGGTTTTGACTGCGTCAGGGAAGATGTCCGTGAAGACACAGTCCAATTGGTTGGCAAGGAACTCAGGGGTGGACTCCAGGATGCCGTAAACGCCGGTGGTGTTCTGGGCCGTCAGGGCGGTGACAGCGCTCATGGCATATACGCCATTGGCCGTCATGGTCTTGATATCGGCTTGGATCCCGGCGCCTCCGCTGGAATCGCTTCCAGCGATCGTCAATGCGGTTTTCATAGTTAAGACTCCTTTCTGTTTTGACGCATTGAAGTTTTATAGTGCGACGAAAGGTGGTGCCCCCAATTCGCCGCATAAACGGTTCTTCCTAAGAACCTGGGGGAAACAGATTTAGCCCAGCTGGGCGAGAAAGGACGGATCGTCCAGCTGTTTCAGATGCCAGCGGCAGATTTCCTTCAGCGCAGGCTGGTCCTCAGCAGAAAAAGCGTCATACACGCCCACCACCTGAAAACCAGCCTGAACGGCGGTCTGGGCGGCGTGAAGGGCATCCTCAAAGACCAGGGTGTACTGTGGAGCAGCTCCCAGCTGCCTGGCGGCCTCCAGATAGAGGTCCGGGCGGGTCTTGGGACCGTACTGGGTCGCGCTCAGCACAAAGGAGAAGAAGGGCCAGACGCCCAGCCGCTCCAGAGCCTGCCTGGTCTGATGAACCTGGCTTGCGGTGGCCACGGCGCAGGGCACACCAAGTTGGTGCAGCCGCTCCAGAAGAGGGCGAACGCCTTGCTTCAAAGGAACCCGGTCCCGGTATTCCCGGTCTGCCAAGTCCTCCATGGCCTCCATGAGCTGCTGGGAGGAAGCGGGGAGATGGTAGGTGCGGATCAGGTAGTCGATGGCCTGAGGAGAACTCATCGCGCGCAGCGTGTGGGACAGATCGGGAGCGGGATGGCCGCCAAACCGGCGTACCAACTCCTCCGGAATGTGGTCCCAGACGTACATGGAGTCGGTAAGGGTGCCGTCCAGATCAAAAATGGCTGCCTGGGGAAGAAAGTGGGCCATAGAAGTGCCTCCAAAAACAAAATCACCCCGGGTATCTCTCGAGAGAGACAATCCCGCGGCGTACGCATACCATAATCTCCCTACGTTGGCATTACCCAAATCAGGTCACAGGTCGAAGCGCACAGCTTCCTCTCAGCCCGTTTGCGAGCTCCCTTTTTGATTGCAGTGGACCGCTGTCGGCGGTCCGCTGGAAAATATTATAGCACGGGAAAAGAAGATTGCAAGTTTTTTTCTGCTGGGGTATGCTAGAAGAGAACAGACGCCCGCCCGAGCGCGGGAGAAGGAGGCAGGAACATGACCGATCAGGAACTGGTGCAGCGAGCCTTGGAGATGCGGAAATTTTCTTATGCACCCTATTCTCATTTTGCAGTGGGCGCGGCTCTCTTATGCGAGGACGGAACGGTGTTTACCGGTTGCAATGTGGAAAATGCGGCCTACGGTTCCACTCTGTGCGCGGAGCGTACCGCCCTGGTGAAGGCGGTAAGTGAGGGACGGACCACCGGCTGGACCACACTGGCTATTGCGGGCAGCGGAGAGGATTTTTGCTGGCCCTGCGGCGCCTGCCGGCAGATGCTGTATGAATTTGCGCCAAAACTTCGGGTGCTGGCGGTCAATCAGCATGGCCAGTTTCAGCAGGCAGGCTTATGGGAACTGCTTCCCATGGGATTTGGACCGGCATCGTTAAAATGAAATTGCGTGTTGTCCGTGCATAGTTTTTCTCCGGCCTGGAAATGCTATCCCCGGAACCCAATCCGAGGAGGTAATCTGACGTGATCATGGACAAGATCGCTTTGGCCCTGCTGATTATCGGCGGGCTGAACTGGGGCAGCGTGGGACTGTTTCAGTTTGATCTGGTGGCCTTTGTCGGCGGTGGGTCTGATGGACTGATCAGCCGGGTGATCTACACCGTGGTGGGCCTGTCGGCGCTGTGGTGTATTACCCTGCTGTTTCGGGACACAGATAAAAACCACTGACTCTCACAAAAACAGGAAGGCAGTCCGTTTCGGACTGCCTTCCTGTTTTTATAGAGAGTGTAATTTTATTTGGCTATCTACTCGCTTTTGATGGCCTCCAAAACGGAGATGCGTACCGCCTTGTTGGCCGGATAGCAGCCTGCGCCCAAGCCAATGAGAACAGAGAAAAGGACGGCAAAGAGCAGAAGCCACGGTGGGATCACCGAAATCCTTGCCACATCCTCTCCGCCAAGCAGAGCAGGAATGAGATGGTCTAAGCTGGGCCCCATGGATATGAAGTTAACAGCCACCGAGATAATAACACTGATGACACAGGCAGATACACCGCCTATAAAGCCGATGGCACCAGCTTCAGCCAAAAACATGATCCGGATGTCGGAGACCGGGCAGCCCAGAGATTTCATGATTCCGATCTCCCGAGTGCGCTCGGAGATAGACATGATCATGGTATTGATAATGCCCAGCGCGGCCACAAACAGCGAGATGGCACCCAAGCTGCCCAGTGTCATCTGTCTATGCTGGGCTTCTTTTTCTAAGGGCTTGCGTACGCTCTCCATGGATTCGGTGGGATATCCCATAGCGTTGATCTTACCCTCTACTCCCGAGACCTGGCTGATGCTGGAGGTCTTGACTAAAATGCTGTCATAGGAGATGGGAATATCATGGTCGGCCTGTCCCAGGAGGCGGCGCAGGTCATCCAGGGAGATCATAACGCCGTCAACGGTCTCGTTGCCCTTGGAGTAGTCCTCTTTTATCACACCCACCGGATGCAGCGGCATAGAAAATACCCCAGCACGGGTTTTCACTTCCAAGGTAAATTCCTGGCCGATGGGATCCAGGTAGGGGGCGGGGACAGAAATCTGATTGCCGAATCCATCCCAGTCGCCGTCAAAGCGGTTGACCATATCGTCCCCCTCGGGGCGTAAGGTATCTTTCAAATTATAGGCCATGTACTGCCCGATGATAGCATCGCCGGGCTTTGTGGCGGGGGAGCCTTCCAAAAAGCGGTAGCCCATGGTTTCCATGACGCTGACGTCCATAGCTACGATGTTGGTCCATTGGGCCACATAGCGGTGATCGGGTCCGGCGGACAGGGTAACGGAGTCAATGTCCAGAGTAAATTTCGGCGTGACTGCTTTTACTCCGCTGATCTCCCGCAGCTGTTGAAGCAGATGGTCGTCCAGTGCGCCTGTTTGGCTGTTTTGCGGGGGATTTACGGTGATGATCGTCAAGTCTCCCAGCTCTGACAGGGCTTTTTCCTGAGTCTCTTTCATGCCTACACCCAGGGATACGGTGATGACAATGGAGCAGCATCCGATCAGCACGCCCAGGGCGGTAAGAAAGGTGCGTGTTTTTTTGCGGAGCAGATTCTGGGCGCACAGGTGGAACAGGTCTTGCCGTCTCACCGGTTAATTCCCCGCATTCCGGTAATGCAGGCGGCGGAATGGCTCAACAAACAAAACCGGATCTGAAATGGTATTTGATTCATACAATCCCCTCTCCTTTTCCATATGCTGCTCCCGAATAATCCCGCCGTCCAGCAGGGTAACGATATGATGCGCGTAAGAGGCCATCTCCGGGTCGTGGGAGACCAGAATGACAGTCTGGTGGAAATCCCGGGCGAAGGAACAGATCATATCCATGACCTGGAAGGTGGCTTTTGAGTCCAGGTTTCCTGTGGGCTCATCGGCAAAGACGATGTCAGGCCGGGAGATAAAGGCCCGGGCAATGCCCACGCGCTGTTGCTGGCCGCCGGACATCTGGCTGGGAAAGTGGTTAAGCCGATGGCTCAGGCCCACTCGGGCAAGAAGCTCTCTGGCTGCCTGCTCCCGCTGGGGCTTAGGTACCCCACGGAACATCAGCGGGAGAGCTACATTTTCTGTGGCCGTCAGGTTGGGCAGAAGGTTATAGGATTGAAAGACAAATCCCAGATGCCGCTGACGGAAATTCGTAAGCTGTGTCTCGCTCAGACGAGAGATGGGGACGCCGCCGATCAGTACCTCGCCCCGGGTGGGCTTTTCCAGCCCAGAGAGCTGATTGAGCAGGGTGCTCTTTCCGGAGCCGGAGGGACCGAAGATACAGCAGATCTCTCCCCGGTGAATATTCAAGGTGATATCCCGGAGAGCCACCACAGTTTCGTCTCCTGCGGGGTATTCCTTCCAGAGGTCTCTGACTTCAATCACAGGCTGGCTGCGCAGATTAGATCCATCCATCATTCGGCCTCCTTTCTGTTATGGATGATACTCCGGCAAGCTTTAGCACCCATTTGTCCGGCGTTAAAATTCGTAAAGAAAAGAACAAACTTTCAACCAAGGCTGAAAGTTTGTTCTTTTTGAATCATGATTCCTCTTGAGGGGGAAGCTGTGAGTCAATAGGCAGGCGCAGGACAAATTCGGTGCTGCGGCCGGGTGCGGGATGAGGAGTGAGGCTTATGGTGCCTCCATGCTTTTCCATAATGCGCCGCGTGATGGCCAGTCCAAGGCCGCTTCCGGTGCCGGAGCGGGCGTCGCTGCCCACTACAAAGGGCTCAAAGATATAAGGAATGCGCTCGGGAGGAATGCCGGAGCCGTTGTCCGCCACCCGTACCAAGGCGAAGGACTTTTCTACATCCACATCTAAAAACAGCACGGTTCCCAGACGGTTATGCCGCAGAGCGTTGGAGAGCAGGTTGTCCAGTACCCGGCGGAACTGGAGGGGGTCCAGCTGGCAGAAGATGGCACGTTCTGGGATGGAGATCTCCAGAGAGAACCCCGCCAGATCGATCTCCTCGTACTTCACGGCCAGATATTCCCGCAAAAATTCGCACAGGTCGGTGCGCTCGGGGTGGAGGATAAACTCCGGGTGCTCCACCTTACTGTACTCATGGAAGGCGTTGACCAGCTCGGTGAGAGCCTCCGCCTTGCTCTGGATGGCCCGCAGGTAGCGGGTCTGCTCCTCGGGCGGAACCTTGCCGTCGCAGATGGCGTCGATGTAGCCGGCAATGACAGTGATGGGCGTTTTCAGGTCGTGGGAGATATCGGCAATCAGCTTCTGACGTCCCTCGTCCAGAATCCGGCGCTGGCGCTCACTCTCCGCCAGCCGGTCGGAGAAACGGTCAAAGCTCTCTCCAATGCGGCGGATTTCCAAAGTACCTCCGCACTCGCCAACCCGTACAAGGCGGCCCTCCGACTGGGAGATCACCGCGTCGTTGAGCTTGCGTAGAGGACGGCCGATCTTCCGACTCAGCCACCAGATGAACAGTCCTGCATCGGCCAGGAACAAAGGCAGGAACAAAAGCCAAATGACTCGGGACTGGTTGTAGTGTCTGAGATAATCAGTCTCATTCCAGAGAGCCTCCCGCAGAAGCAGGGTCATAGTCTGACCCTGGCTGTTTTCAAAGGAAGTGCACTGAAGAAAACTGTTAGGATATCGGGAACCGGTAAGCAGTTGATATTCCCGGGGGGTATAGCTGGTTTTCCCGTCCTGCAATCCGCCCAAGAGGACCTGATAATTCTGATCCAGCGCCATCAGGTCCACAGATTCTTCACCTGTATCGCTTTGAAAGGTGTGTTTGATAAGTAAATAACTGACATTGCTCTTGTGTTGGCTCAGATCGTAGGAGTCGATCAGAACATTGCTGCCGTATTGGGGGATGCAGGAGAGCTCCTGCTGGGTATAGGAGGAGTCAAAATCTTCTGTGGAGGCGTAGACCAGTTTTCCGTTGCTGTCATAAACGCCGAAGGAATCTCCGCTGTTGCTCAGATAGTGCCGCAAGCTGTCGTACTTTCCCTCCAACAGAGCGGGATCGCTCAGCATAGCTATCCAGTCCGACGGGACATAGATGAAATTAAGGTAGTGATTCCAGAGAGAAAAAATCCCTCCGGCAATAATCAGCAGAGTCAGAGTGAAAAGCAGGTAGCTTCTGGCCAGCAGCCGGAACAGACTTCCGGAACGCTTGTTATTTTTCAAGCTTATACCCCAATCCTCTCACGGTGATGATGTAGCGGGGACTCTTGGGATCATCCTCGATTTTGTCCCGCAGCTTGGAGATATGCACCATCATAGTATTGTCATCGCCCTCAAAGTAGTTTCCGATGGCCCCTTCATAGAGCTGGATCTTGGTGTAAATGCGGCCGGGAGAGCGCATGAGCAGGGCCAGGATCTTATACTCCATGGGAGTGAGGAGAATCTGCTTGCCGTTTTTGGTCAACTGGAAGGTGGTGGTATCCAGGGTCAGTTCCCGCACGGTGAGAATATCGCTCCCGCTGCGAGAGGCGCGGCGCAGCTGGGCCTTGACCCGGGCCACGATTTCCACAGGGTTAAAGGGCTTGGTGATATAGTCGTCCGCCCCCAGATTCAGGCCCAGGATCTTGTCGTTGTCCTGGCTTTTCGCGGAGAGGATGAGAATGGGAATATCGCTGAACTTGCGCAGGGCGCGGGTGAGCTCAAAGCCGTTGAGCTGGGGCATCATGATATCCAGAATGGCCATATCCGGGGCCTGTGCCCGGGCCAGATCCAGAGCCCGTGCGCCGTTGTCTGCCTCCAGGACCCGAAAGCCTTCGCCCTCCAGGTAGAGCTTGAGCAGGCCTCGAATATCTGCGTCGTCCTCTGCAATCAGAATCAAAGGGTTCATCTTGGACGGCCTCCTTTTTATATATGTTTAAGGCCATTATAACAAACTCAAAGGCCTGCGGAAAGCGTGGGCTTAAAAATTTTCTCGTTCTTAGTAAATCTTAAGAAAATCCAGGGGGAATTTATAGGGGGAGGCGATAGGATAGAAAAAAAGAGAAAGGACAGATGTTATGTTTCGCCTGCCTCATATTTTGGTGCTGATATCGACCGGCGTGCTGGTCTGCCTTCTGATTACTGCGGCCCGCCGGGCTGGGAGAGAACGGGTACAGGGCTGGCTGAAGGTGTGCGCAGTGCTTGCGCTGCTGTTTGACCCGGTGTACTGGGTGTGGGAAATGCGGCAGTTTGGTCATATCCAGCCCTCGACCACCCTGCCCCTTTACCTGTGTTCCCTGTTTTGGATGATGCTGCCTCTGGCGGTCTTCTCCCGGCGGGAGAAGCTGCGGCAGATGGCGGCGGCCAATGTGTGCACCATGGGAGTCATGGGAGGCGTGCTGGGACTGGTATTCAATGTATACCTCAACCACTATCCGTTTTTCCACTTTGTTCCGGTACGCAGCCTGATTTATCACATTTTGATGATTGCAGCAGCGGTGCTGCTGTGGGCCGGTGACGTGTACCGCCCCCAGCCCAGCGACCGGGTGCTCTGTTTTGTTCCGGTGGGCGTGCTGGTAGGGGTGAGTCTGGTATGTAACCGCCTGTTTGGGTGGGACTACTGCTACACAGCCGGAGGAATCGGCACCCCCTTGGAGGCGGCAAGCCGTATCATGCCCCGGTGGGCCTTTCTGTTCGTACTGTACGGCGGACTGTGGCTGGTGATCCAGGCGCTGTTCTACCGCCGGTTTTATACCGATGAAACGGGAAAATTTGAAATCAGAGGCAAGGGACTGGCCTGGGCCGGACCCTGGCGCAGATAAAGAAGAGGCCGCGGAAGCGGCCTCTTTTTTCATTCCATTGGGACGAAAAATGTGGTAGAATGTCTGGAAAGCCAAGGGAAGGGAGAAACCCTGTGAACAAGACTGTACTCTACCTCATTTATTTCTGCGTCTACTCCGTGGCCCTGCTGCTCATTGGAAAGAGCAGCCTGCGGGACAACCGGACAGTAGGCAGCTATTTTACTTGCGACCGGAAGGTGAGCCTTCCTCTTTGTATCTGTACCTTTGCGGGGACCTGGCTGTCCGCCATCACCATTCTCAGCCTGACCGGCGGAGTATATGAAGACGGCTTGGCAGTGCTGTTTTATTCGGTGGTGCCCTGGTTTTTAGGGGGACTTCTGCTGGCGGCGGTGAGCCGGCGCCTGTATGCCTGGGACGCCATTACCATTCCGGAAATCTTCCGCAAGCGCTACCAGTCTCCCAAGCTGCAGATGGCCTACGGTATCATTTTTATTACCGTCTATGTGTTTTACCTGGTCACCCAGTATAAGGGCTTTGGTATGGTGGCCTCCGCCCTGTTTGATATCCCCTATCCCGCCGCAGTGCTGATGGTCTATCTGTTTATCCTCTACACCACCTTCGGCGGATACCGCTCGGTGGTGCGGACGGATGCGTTTAATCTTACGCTGCTCAGCATTGGACTGTTTATTCTGTTTTTTACTATTGTAAGCCGAGTGGGAGGCCTGGGTGAGCTATACAGCCAGGCAAAGCAGATTTCCGGCTATGCACATCCCGGGGTGGAATATCCCACCCAGACGGGAGAACTGCTCTTCCTGTTCAACAGCCGCTATACCCCTCTGATCAGTTTGTCTATGTTCTGGGGCTGGGGACTTGGGGTAGCAGCCAACCCCCAGTATACTATCCGCATGCTGTGCGCCAAAAATGAGAAAACTGCCCGGTGGACGGTGCTGGGTGCGCTGATTTTGCTGGCGGTACTGTACTTTACCTTAGTACATATCGGACTGGGAATGCGGGTTTTGGTACCTACGCTGCCCTATGTGAAGTCCTCGGATGAGGTGATAATCCGACTGCTCAACCAAGAGCTGTACACCGGCTGGAGCGGATTTTTCCTCTTTGCCATTATCGGAGCCTGTGTGTCTACGGCCAACTCTCAGCTGCTGCTCATCGCGTCCTCTTTCTCTTATGATGTGGTGCGCACTGCCGCGCCCAGACCGATTTCAGAGCAGCGCGTGCTTACGCTGGGACGTTTGGCGGTTTTTGGAGGCGGGACCATCTCTATGCTGATGGCCCTTAATCCCCCGGATTTCACCCTGTCCTACGGGGGAGATGTGTGGGGAGCGGTGAGTATTCTGCTCTTCCCCTCCATGTATGGCACCCTCCTTTGCCGCTGGGTCACCAAGCGGGGCGTGTGGGCCTGCATTTTGGTAGGAGCGGCTGCGATTCTGGTGCTCTATCCGCTCTACTATGCCGGTCGTCTCGGAATCCATCCCGCTTTGCCGGGGGTGTTCATCTCCACGGCGGCCATGGCAGTGGTCTCGCTGCTGGACCGTAGAAAGGAGGGGGCACGATGAAGATACGGCGGCCCAGAATGGATATTGAAAACAAGATCCTGATCCCCTTTGTGTGCATCAGTCTGGCTACCGTGATTTGCTTTTGCGCCATCTTGTATTTTACGGAATACCGGGTCAAGGTAGCTGCCGAGCGGGAGAATGCCAGTACCCTGATTGGGTATATCCAGGCCGATTTGGAACTGGAGGATTACCGCCAGGACCCGAAAAAGCTGCTGGCTAAGTACCGCAATCACTACACGGGAGATAGCCTGTTTATCTATGATGAGCAGGGAGAGCTTCTGCTGGGAAAGCCCGGTGTGGATGCTGAGGACCTGGAGGTACTGGCCCAGGCCACCGATCCCCAGCTGGGCTGGGAGATCTCATACCGCCTGGATAACAGTGCCTTGCAGGAGCGGTTCATTGAGGAACAGAAATATATGATCCTGGCGGCGGTGGCCATGCTGGTGATCATTGTCCAGGCCAGCGTACTCATTGCTCACAACATCTCTGACCCCATCCGCCGTCTCAGTGAGGTTTGCCAGAGCGTCAGCGAGAGTCCGGAACAGGAAGAACTGGATATGGAGGAGTATCTGGGCAAGGCGGACGAGGTGGGCCAGTTGGCCCGGGCCTTTGCCCGGATGATGGAGAGCATCCGAACCTATACCGGAGAACTGATTCGGGTCAAAACTCTGAATGAGAGTATCGTGGAAAACCTGCCCTTCGGCGTGGTGGCTTACGACCAGGAAGGAAAGGCCTTCTGTGTCAATGCCAGCGCCTCGGCCATGTTGGGACGACAGGAGGAGCGGGACGAACAGGGGCGTACCCTGGAGATGCTGCTGGGGCAGATCATGCGCCGGGAAGACGTGCTGCCCGACCCCGCCCATCTGACGGAGCCCACAGGAAAAAGCCGGGATTACGAATTCGGCGTATGGCAGCTGCGGGAGCCGGACGGTTCCCGGTGGGGCGTGCTGTGTACCATCGACGACGTTACTTATAAAAAGAGAATGGAGGAGCGCTCCAGCGAGGAGGAAAAGCTGGCCTATACCGGCAAGCTGGCCGCCGATGTGGCCCATGAGATCCGCAACCCTCTGGCGGGTATTCGGGCAGGCATCCAGGTGGTCAGCCGCAAGCTGACTCAGGAGCGGGATCAGAAGCTGTGTGAGGGCATGGTGCGAGAGGTAGACCGGGTCAACCTGCTCATCGAGAACCTTCTGAACCTGTCCCGGCGGCGGGAGAGCCAAAAGACCACGGTAAGCCTCAATGCGCTGTTTGATGAGCTGCAGCTTCTGTACTTTAAGGTGGCGGAAAATAAGGGCATCGCCTTTACCGCCCAGGTGGAGGGCAGCCTGTGGCTGTACGCAGACGAGGGGGAACTGCGCCAGGTACTGATCAACCTGATCAACAACGCGGTAAAGGCCATGCCGGACGGCGGGCAGCTGGAGATCCGGGCGGAAAAGGAGCCGGAGGGTGTGTGCCTGACGGTGACCGATACCGGCGTAGGTATGGGACCGGAGAAATTGGAGCAGGTGCTGCATGGGGCCGGGACCGGCGGCCTTGGCCTGTCTATTGTGCGGCGGCTTCTGGGAGAAAACGGAGGACAGCTCTCCATGGAGAGCGGGCGTGGGGAAGGTACCCGGGCACGGATTGCCTTTCCCGGCAAAGGAGGAGAAGCATGAGGGCGAAGGTATTAGTGGTAGACGACGAGTTTCTGATCCGCATGTCGTTGGAGAGCGGCTTGTCCGATCTGGGCTACCATGTACGTACCGCCGAGAGTATCCGGGAAGGGACGGAGCTGGCGGAGACATTCCGGCCTGACGTGGTACTGCTGGATAACCGTCTGGGCCAGGAACTGGGACTGGACCATATCGAGGATTTTAAAAAGGTGGATGAGGACATCCAGATCATCATGATCACCGCTTACGGCTCTGTGTCCCAGGCGGTAGAGGCCATGAAGCGGGGGGCCTGCCACTACATTCAAAAGCCCTTCGATCTGGAAGAGGTGGACCTGATCATCCGCCGCAACCTGGATCAGCTCAAGCGGCGGCGCAGCCTGGAACTGATGCGCCAGCGTCCCCGGCAGATTGTGGGGGAGAGCCAGGCTATCCAGCGGATCTGCCGCAATGTGGACATTCTGGCTCAGAATGACAACGTGGATCTGCTCATCTGCGGTGAGACGGGAACAGGCAAAGGCGTGGTGGTCAATGCCATCCATGACAGCAGTCCCCGCCGGGATACGCCGCTGGTCAAAATAAACTGCGGCGCTATCCCCGAGACTTTGCTGGAGTCGGAACTCTTCGGCTATGAGAAAGGCGCCTTCACCGGCGCCAACAAGGCCAAGAAGGGCCTGATGGAGCTGGCCGACGGAGGTACCGTGTTCCTGGATGAGATCGGTGAACTGCCTTTGTCCATGCAGGCCAAGCTGCTTACCTTCCTGGAGGACCGGCGCTTTAAGCGGGTAGGCGGCCTGCGGGATATCGAAGTCAATGTGCGTATCATTGCCGCCACCAACCGGGATCTGGAGGAAGAGGTGGAGAAGGGGACCTTCCGGGAAGATCTGTTCTACCGCCTGAACGTGATGCAGATCCGTATTCCCCCTCTGCGGGAGCGGCGAGAGGATATTCCGGTGTTGGCCCGGTTCTACCTGGAGCACTTCAATCGGAAATTCAACAAGCACCTCAAGGACATCGACCCTGCCTTTTTGCAGGAGATGGAGGGGTACTACTGGAAGGGCAATGTGCGGGAGCTGCGTAACGTGATGGAGCGGTGCGTGCTGTTCAGCCGGGGAGAGCTTCTTACCGGCGAAGAGACCGGTCTGGAGCCCCGTCGGGAGGAACGGAAGGGAGACAGCGGCCTGAGCTACCCCATGAAGGATCTGAAGCAGGGCAGCATCGATCTGAAAAAAGAGGTGGACGCCTTTGAGCGCACCTACATTGACCGGGCCATGGAGCTGGCGGGCGGAAACAGCAGCCGTGCAGCTCAGCTGCTGGGATGTACCCGCTTTACCCTCAAGCGCCGTTTGGAGCAGGGCAATGAGAGTGCGAAAGAGAACAATGTGCAGAAATGAACGGGAGAGTGTGCAAATTCGCACACTCTCCCGCTGCTTTTTGAGAACGAATCAGGGGGAACAGGAAGAAAAATACAAAGAAAAAGTTTTAAAATGGAAAGAAAAAGCGGAAGAATTTAATCATTAAAGAAAAATGCAAAAAAGAATCAAAGTTGGCACGCAGCTTGCATTATTATAATTAACTGGAATGAAACTTCAAGGAGGTTTATTTATGTACAAGGTAGATCTGAACAGCGACCTGGGCGAGAGCTTTGGCGCATACACCATCGGTCTGGATGAGCAGGTTATCCAGCATGTGTCCTCTGCCAACGTGGCCTGCGGCTATCACGCCGGCGACCCCCTGGTGATGGACAAGACTGTGGCCGCCGCCAAGGCTGCCGGTGTAGCGGTAGGCGCGCATCCCGGCTATCCTGACCTGATGGGCTTTGGCCGCCGGAACATGGTGTGCTCCCCCAAGGAGGTCAAGGCTTACATCCAGTATCAGCTGGGCGCTCTGATGGCTTTCACTGCCGCCCACGGCGTAAAGCTGCAGCACTGCAAGCCCCACGGCTCCCTGTACAACATGGCCGGCAAGGACATGGATCTGGCCATGGCCATTGCTGAGGGCATCTACAGCGTGGACAAGGACGTGATCCTGCTGGGTCTGGCGGGCAGCAAGATGCTGGAGGCCGGTAAGCAGGTTGGTCTGCGGGTGGCCAGCGAGGTTTTTGCTGACCGTGCCTATCAGGCCGACGGCTCCCTGGTGCCCCGCAGCAAGCCCGGCGCTGTGATCCACGACAAGGACGAGGCCATTGCCCGTACCATCCGCATGGTCACCGAGGGCAAGGTTACCGCCATCACCGGCGAGGAGGTCTCCATCGACGCCCACTCCATCTGCGTCCACGGCGATAACCCCTCCGCAGTAGAGTTTGTCAAGAACATCCGCGCCAAGCTGGAAGCTGAGGGCGTGACCATCGCTCCCATTGCGGATATTGTGTGATCCGCTTTGTATAGGAGAGGAGACTCCCAAAACGATTTAGGAGGTCAATGTTATGAGTAATCAACCCAACACTGCCGCCGCAAAACCCAGCCGGTCTGTTCTGTTCGGCGCCGCCTTCCTGATGGCTACCTCGGCCATCGGTCCCGGCTTCCTGACTCAGACCTCTACCTTTACCGCGCAGCACGGCGCGGCCCTGGCTCTGGTCATCGTGCTGGCCATTATCATGGATATGACCGCTCAGATGAACATCTGGTCCGTAGTTACCGTCTCCAAGATGCGTGCTCAGGATGTAGCCAACAAGCTGCTGCCTGGTCTGGGCGTTATCATCGCCATCCTGGTTGCCATCGGCGGCCTGGCCTTTAACGTAGGTAACGTGGGCGGCGTGGCCCTGGGCTTCAACGCCATGATCGGTCTGGACCAGAAGGTCGGCGCTGTGGTGGCCGGCTGCCTGGGTATCATTATCTTCATCAACAAGAACGCCAAGACCATCATGGACAAGGTGGCCACCATTCTGGCTGCTGTTATTCTGGTTACCGTTCTGGTGGTTGCCATCATCTCCGAGCCCCCTCTGGGCGAGGTCGGCAAGGGCCTGGTGGACTTCCAGTACCTGCTGGATCCGAAGACCAATATGTTCACCGCTCTGACTACCCTGCTGGGCGGCTCCTGCGGCGGCTACATCGCCTTCTCCGGTGCTCACCGTCTGCTGGACGCCGGCATCTCCGGTCCCGAGAACATCGGCCATGTGCGTAAGAGCGTGCTCCAGGGCTGCGGCACCTCCGGCGCTGTGCGTATCCTGCTGTTCCTGGCTGTGCTGGGCACCTGCATGAGCGGCACCCAGTGGCTGGCTGAGAATGCCAAGATCATCACCGACGCTGCCAACGGCGGCAACCCCGCTGCCGAGGCTTTCCGCCTGGCTGCCGGCGATCTGGGCTACCGTCTGTTCGGCCTGTGCCTGTTCTCTGCTGGCGTCTCCTCCGTGGTGGGCGCGGCTTACACCTCCGTGTCCTTCCTGAAGACCCTGCACCCCTTCATTGCCAAGTATGAGCGCCAGTTTGTGGTTGGCTTCATCGCCTTCTCCACCCTGATGATGGTCATCGTGGGCAACGCTGCTGCCCTGCTCATCATCGCCGGCGCCTTCAACGGCCTGATCCTGCCTGTGACTCTGGGCGTGATGCTCTTTGCCGGTCACAAGACCCGCATCGTGGGCACCGAGTACAAGCACCCCATGTGGCTGACCGTCCTGGGCGCCATCGTGGTCGTGATCGCTCTGTACTCCGGCATCCAGGCTGTCCCCGGCATCCTGAAGCTGTTTGCTTGATTGACGACACTTGGCACGCCCGCTTAGGCGGGCGTGCCAATCACACAGAAAGGAGCCTGCTATGGCAGACGTAAAATTCCTCCTTACCGGGGACACCTCCCTGTCGGTGGAGTTCGGCAACGAGATCAGCACTGAAATCAACGCGAAGATCCGTGCCTTCAACATCGCCTTGGAGAACAGCAAGATCCCCGGCATCGTGGAGACAGTACCTACCTACCGCTCTCTTATGGTCCACTATGATCCCAGCGTTATCCGCTATGAGCCTCTGGTGAAGCGTATGAAGGGCCTGCTGGGTCAGCTGGACAAGATCCAGATTCCCCCCAGCGACGTGCTGGAGATTCCCGTGCTCTACGGCGGCGAGGCCGGTCCTGACTTGGACTTTGTGGCCGAGCACGCAGGCAAGACACCGGAGGAGGTTATCAAGATCCACACCTCCACCGAGTACCTCATCTATATGCTGGGCTTCACCCCCGGCTTTACCTATCTGGGCGGCATGGACGAGTCCATTGCTACTCCCCGCCTCAAGCAGCCCCGGGTAAAGATCCCCGCCGGCTCCGTGGGCATTGCCGGCTCTCAGACCGGCGTGTATCCCATCGACTCCCCGGGCGGCTGGCAGCTCATTGGTCTGACTCCGGTGCGGATGTACGATCCCGACCGGGCCGAGCCCATCCTGCCTAAGGCCGGCGAGTATATCAAGTTCTATTCCATTACCAAGGCGGAGTTTGACGAGATCGCCGCCCAGGAGGCCGCCGGCACCTATGTGTGCAAGCGTCATCCCAGAAAGGAGGGGGCGAAATGAGCATTACCGTATTGAACCCCGGTCTGCTGACCACGGTACAGGATATGGGCCGTGTGGGCTATCAGCAGTTTGGCGTGTCGGTGTCCGGCGTCATGGACCCCCGCTCTGCCGCCATTGCCAACATCCTGGTGGGTAACCCCGAGGATGAGGCGGTGCTGGAGTGCACCATGATGGGCCCCCAGCTCCTCTTTAACCAGGCGGAGACCATCGCCATCACCGGCGGCGATCTGATGCCCACCCTGGACGGTCAGCCCATGCCCACCTATCGGGCGGTCACTGTCCAGGCCGGTCAGGTGCTGCGTTTCCAGGCCCCCAAGACGGGCTGCCGCTGCTTTATTGCCTTCACCGGCGGATTGGATATCCCCGAGGTAATGGGCAGCCGCTCTACTTACATGAAGGCCAAGATCGGCGGATATCAGGGCCGCAAGCTCCAGAAGGACGACGTGATCGGCTTCCGGGCTCCCGGTGTACCCAAGAACCTGAATATCCGCTGCATGAGCCCCGAGTTTATCCCCCGCCCGGTGTACACCCTGCGGGTGGTGATGGGTCCTCAGGATGACGCCTTTACCCAGCAGGGTCTGGACACCTTCCTGAGCGAGACTTACTCGGTGACCAACGAGTTTGACCGTATGGGCTGCCGTCTGGATGGCCCCGTCATCCAGCACGTCACCGACGGCAACATTATCTCCGACGGCATCGCCTTCGGGGCCATCCAGGTTCCCTCTGAGGGCAAGCCCATCATCATGCTGGGCGACCGTCAGACCACCGGCGGCTACACCAAGATCGCCAATGTCATCTCTGCCGACTTCCGGCTGCTGGGCCAGCTGAAGGCAGGCGACAAGGTAAAATTTGAAAAGGTATCCATCGGCCAGGCCCAGGATGCTCTGCTCAACCAGCGGGCCGCTCTGAAGACCCTGCGTCACGCTCTGGACGGCTGATACCTGTAAATAAGGAGGAGTTCCCATGGCTTTTGATATTACCCCCTATATCGACAAGTCCCCCGCTGAGGTCCGCGGCCTGATCCGCCAGGGCGTCATCGACTTCCCCACTGCCGGTATGTGCCGGGGCTATGCCCAGGCCAATCTGGTGATCCTCCCTCCGGAGTACGCCGCCGACTTTGAGGAGTTTACCAAGAAGAACCCCTTCCCCTGTCCGGTGCTGGAGATCATCAAGGGTACTCCCGAGACCCACGCCATGGGCGAGGGAGGCAACATCTGCTCCGATATCCCCCGCTACCGCATCTATGAAAGCGGTGTGTTTACCAAGGAAATCACCGATGCCTCCGAGTATTGGAAAGAGGGCTATGTGGGATTCCTCATCGGCTGTTCCTTCTCCTTTGAGGAGGCGCTGATGGCTGCCGGAATTCCCGTACGCCACATTGAGCAGGGCTGCAACGTGCCCATGTTCAAGACCAACATCCAGACCGTCAAGGCTGGTCCCTTCGAAGGCCCCATGGTGTGCTCCATGCGTCCCATGACTCCGGAGCAGGCCCAGAAGGCCTACGACATCACCGTGAAGATGCCCAACGTCCACGGCGCTCCTGTCCAGATCGGCGATCCGGAGAAGGTGGGCGTCAAGGACGTGATGAAGCCTGACTACGGTGATCCTGTGGAGATCCGGGAGGGCGAGGTGCCTGTGTTCTGGCCCTGCGGTGTCACCCCCCAGGCGGCGGTGGAGAATGCCAAGCCCCCCATTGTCATTACCCACGCCCCCGGCCATATGTTTATTACCGATATCCTGAACACCGAGCTCAACGACTATCTGGAAGCCCAGAAGAATAAGTAAGCACAGAAAATGCCCGCGGCAGACGCCGCGGGCATTTTTGTTGTCCGTTTAGTTTTTCTCTCTGGCACGCAGCTGCCAGAAGATGACCGCTCCGGCAGCGGCCACATTGAGAGAATCCACGCCGTGGTACATAGGAATCCGGGCGGTGTAATCACAGTGGGCAATGGTTTCCTCACACAGGCCGTTTCCCTCCGAGCCCAGCACAATGGCCAGCTTTTCCGCATCGGCCAGGACCGGGTCTTCAATGGAGATGGAGTTGTCCGTCAGCGCCATGGCTGCGGTGGAAAAGCCCAGAGAGCGCAGGGTGGCGATTCCGGGCTGTGGCCACTGAAAGGCATCCCCATGCAGCCAGGTCCAGGGGATCTGAAAGACGGTGCCCATGCTCACCCGCACCGAGCGGCGGTAGAGGGGGTCGCAGCAGGAGGAAGAAACCAGGACTCCGTCCATCCCCAGAGCGGCGGCAGAGCGAAAGATGGCGCCGATGTTGGTGGAGTCGGTAATGTTCTCCAATACCACCAGACGCCGGGCACTGCGGCAGATCTCCTCAGGGCTGGGAAGGGGAGGACGGCGCATGGCGCATAACATTCCCCGGGTCAGCTCATAGCCGGTCAGACGGGCCAATACATCCCGCGGGGCGGTATAGATGGGGATGTTGTCCCACGGAGGGGGGAGGAGCTGTGTCAGTGCGGGGAGGTGTCTGGATTCTGTCAAGCAGGAGAGAGGCTGGCAGCCTGCTTTGAGGGCACAGGAGATGACCTTGCCGCTCTCAGCGATGAAGATCCCTTTCTCAGGATCCCGCTGACTGCGCAGCTGGGCGTGGGTGAGCTGGGTATAGGGGGCCAGCTCTGGGGCGGAGAGGTCGCTGATTTCTATGATATGAGCCATATGGGCCTCCTGAGTGGTTCAAGATGTTCTCATTATAACACAACGGCACAGAGCAGGCAAAAAAAGACGGCGGGATGTCCGCCGTCTTTGAGAAGAAAACCTTATTCGTTGACCGCCTTGTCGTGGGACGGACCCTGAATGATGTGAAGGGCCTGGCGGTGGTTGCGTACCACGTTGACCTCCTGGCTGCCCCCGTATTCCCCGTCGATGGTCCAGGGGATGGGCTTATCGCAGGTGAATTTCAGGTCTGAGGCGTGGAAGGAGATCAATGCGCTGCCAGTGGTGGCAGGAGCCTGCCCCAGCAGAGACTGAAGCGCGGCGCCCACTTCAAAAATGTTCACCGGCTTTTTCACCAGAATGACCTCGAAAAGTCCGTCGTCCAACTCCACCCGGTCGGTGGGCAGGTTTTTCATGCCGCCAACGGAATAGGTGTTGCACACCATGCCGTAGAAGAAGTCGTCCTCCAGGGTGTTGCCGTCATACTCCACCTTGATGTGGTAGGGGGCGATGGAGGGGATGGAGGCGATGCCTGCCATGACATAGGCCAGATGTCCGAACGTGTTTTTCAGATCCTGGGGCGTATCGTAGGCCACCTCAGTAAAGGCGCCGAAGGCGGCGACATAGACAAAGGGGCGCTCGTTTAAGGTGCCGATGTCCCAGGCCAGAGGTGGGATGTCGCTGCCGGCCAGGGCGGCTGCCTTTTTATAGACCCGAGGAATATGGAGGGTGGTGGCGCAGTCGTTGGTGGAGCCGGCAGGAATATAGCCCAGAACGGGCGGGGACTCCAGTGCCATCAGCCCGGCGGCCGTTTCACTCAGGGTGCCGTCGCCTCCGCAGCAGACGACCCGGTCAAACTGAGAGCCCAGTTCCCGGACGATACGGGTGGCATCTCCGGGCTGTTGGGTGGGGTAGGCGGTGACCAGCCAGCCCTCTTTGGTGAGGGTGTCCAGGATGGGGGACAGGTGGCCTGCCGCGCCTCCCTTGCCGGAGGTGGGATTATAGAGAAACAGAAGGTGATTCATAGGATACATACCTCGAAGAAAGAGATAAAACGGGAAAAAAGCCCAAAAAAATTTAGTTCAATCGAGAATATTATAGATGGCGGGCGGAAAAAAGCAAGGAGGAAATGTAAAATCTTTATGAAATATATATACAGCGGGAGAAAGAGCGGAATCGGCAGAAAAGGGTTGCATGGCAGGGGTAAAATGATTAAAATGTGGGCAGAAAAGGAAAAGGAGCTGGATGTATGGAGCAGGAGAGAAGGCCGGCTGTGCTGATCACCGGGGCGTCCCGTGGAATTGGTGCGGCCTGCGCCCGGCGGTTTGCTCAGGCGGGCTGGAATGTAGGAGTTAATTACTGCCGTTCCAGGCAGCAGGCCCTGGAGCTGGTAGAGGAATTGGAGAAGCTGGGCGTCCGGGCCGCAGCGCTGCAGGGGGATGTGTCCCAGTCGCAGCAGGCCGCGGCGCTGGTGGAAGAGGCCCAGCGGGAGTTTGGAGCTCTGGATGCGCTGGTTTGTAACGCCGGGGTGGCCGGAGTCCAGGCTCTGCTGACCGATTTGACCGATGAGCAGTGGCGCTGGACTGCCGGGACCAATCTGGATGGCGTGGTGTATACCATGCGTGCGGCCATCCCCGGGATGGTGCGCCGTCAGAAGGGAAGCATTGTTACCATATCGTCTATGTGGGGCCTTACCGGCGGCTCCTGTGAGGCGGCATATTCTGCTGCCAAGGCAGGGGTGATTGGTTTGACCCGAGCCATGGCCAAGGAACTTGGCCCCTCTCATATTCGGGTCAACTGTGTGGCGCCGGGTGTGATCGATACCGATATGAACGCCCACCTCTCGTCCCAGGATATGCAGGCTCTGGCGGAAGAGACCCCGCTGGGGCGGATCGGTCGGCCGGAGGACGTGGCGGAGGGAGTCTTCTTCCTGGCCAGTGCCGCAGCCGACTTCATCACCGGACAGGTGCTGGCAGTGGATGGCGGAATGGTGATTTGAAAAAAGAGGACATTTTGGGAGAATGGGGAAAAAGAGCGAAAAAACTTAAGAAAATCATGAGAATTGTCCGGTTGTCATGGAATAAAAAGGTTGCTATAATATTCACATCGTAATTACAACATCGGGCTTGGTCCCGACAACAGAATGTGGAAGGAGGCAGTGCCGTGCGGCGGTCTCAATTTGATTATCATTCCTATCGCGGGCGTAAATCGGCCAGCTTTTGGCTGAAATGGATCGCCCTTGTGCTGGCAATCCTGGTTGTGCTGGCAGTGGCGTTCCTGCTGTGGGGACAGAAATATATCTCCTATACCGATGATGGGCTGCGGGTGGACCTGCCCTTTTTCCAGAGTGAGCCCAAGCAGCCCGATGTGAGCGATCTTGATGTGATCGACCAGGATCCCGGCAGCGACTCTTCTGACCAGGGAGATACCTCTCAGCCCCAGGAACAGGAGCCTCAGGAGAAAACTTCTGCCAACGGGGTGAATGTTTCTCTGGCCTCCATTCTGGATGGAAGCGCCGCCCAGCAGGTTCAGCAGCAGGGCGGAGACAGCGTCGTGGTGGACATGAAAAACGACCAGGGACAGTTGGGGTGGAAGAGCCAGCAGAGTCTGGCTTCTGCCGTACAGTCCGAGGCTCAGGATGATCAGGTCAATGAGAAGCTGAAAAGCTGGAATGAGGGCGATGTGTACACGGTGGCACGGATGTCCTGCTTCCGGGACGAGGCGATTGGAGGCCAGATGGCCTATACCCTCCAGACCACCAGCGGATACCGCTGGAAGGATGGAGATGAGATGCACTGGGCTGACCCCTCCAACCAACAGGTTCAGGATTATCTTATTGGACTGATGACGGAACTGGCCCAGATGGGCTTTGACGAGATCGTGCTGGATCACTGCGGCTATCCCTCCCAGGCGGACGGCCTGCTGAGCAATATCCAGTATGGGGACCAGTCGGCCTCCCAGGTGATGGATGATTTTCTGGCAAAGGCAGCTCAGGCTCTGGAGCCCTACGGGACGACTCTGTCTCTGGCAGTCAGCCAGGAGCAGGTCAGCGGCCAGGATACCAGCTCCGGACTGACAGCCCAGAATATCAACCAGTATGGACAGCGCATCTGGATCGCCGGTGAGGAGCAGGCGGTGCTGTCCACCCTGACTGCGGCGGGCATCGAGACGCCCCAGCAGCGGCTGGTACTGTATGTGGAACAATTCAGCCAAGACAGTACAGTCAGCCAGGCGCTCCTGTCCTAAAATGTCACATGCGAAATAAAAACCGCCCATTTCTACGGAAATGGGCGGTTTTTTGCAGCTGTGCAGGGAGTAGGATTCATACAAAATGCGCAAACTGTAAAAAAACGTGCAATAAGCAACAAAACCGGAAGAGAAAGGAAAGAAAAGACTGGAAAAAAGGCCTAGAAATGAAAAAGGGAGGGATTGGACCGTGAAGGGGAGGGGAAAATGTGCTTGCAATTCTGTGCGATTTCGCCTAAAATCAGAGCTAGATATCAAATGTGTTTCAAGAACAAAATATCGCACAACGAAACAACAGGGTGGTGATTGATATGGCAGTGGAAGAGATCAAGAAAGTGGCCCAGCTGGAGCAGGAAATGAAACAGCGCAAGGAGGCCGCTGTGGCCGAGGGCAAGCAGCGAGTGCTGGAAGCCCAGCGTCTGGCCCGCCGTCAGTTGGAGGAGTCCCGTCAGGAGGCGGAGCTCCAGGTCCGGCAGATGATGGCCAAGGCAGAGGCGGAGGCCGCCCAGTGGACCTTGCACGCGCTGAAAGACGCCACGCAGGAATGCGAGGAGTTTAAAACAAAAGCCCGGGGCCGGCTGGACCAGGCCGCGGCGTTCATTGTGGAAAAGGTTGTGAATAGCTGATGGCAATCGTCAAAATGAAGGGGCTGCGGCTACTGGCCATGCGCAGCGACCGAGAGGCGCTGCTGGAGCTGCTGCAGGGGATGGGCTGCGTGGAGATCGACGAGCCCGACCAGGACCCCCAGACCTGGCAGGGGCTGCTCTCACAGCTGGGGAGCCAGACGCTCTCCCGGCCCGACGGGCAGGCGCTCTCCCAGGCTCGGGAGGATCTGCAGGCGGCCCAGCGTGCTCTGGCGGTGCTCAAGCGGCACGGAGATAAGGGAAGAGGCCTGCTGGCACCCCGCCCAAGACTCACCCGGCAGCAGCTGTTTGACGGGGAGGAGCAGGGAAAACAGGCGGTGCAGCAGGTCCTGGAGGCCGACCGCCAGCTGGCTGCCCTGGAGGCCCAGCACAGCAAGCTGCTGACCCAGCGAGCCGCTCTGGCCCCTTGGCTGGAGCTGAATATCCCTCTGGACACGGCCTCCACCCAGGAGATGGTGGTGCAGTTTGGCACCGTCACCGCGGGTGTGGAACTGGAGCAGGTGCAGCGGGCGGTGGAAGGGGCCAGCGAGTTGGCCCAGCTCACCCAGGCCAATGTGGACCGGGATGTGCGCTACTGTCTGCTGGTGTGTCATACCAGCGCCCAGGAGGAAGTGCTCCAGGCGCTGCGGGACTTTGGATGGTTCCGGATGAACCTGTCCGGCTGGACCGGAACTGCAAAGGAAAACGATCAGCGCATTGCCCGGGAGTTGGAGCAGAATGAGCAGGAGAGCGCTCAGGCGGAGCAGCAGCTGGCCCAGCTGACCAGTTTGGCCGAGCCCATCCGTCAGGCCGCCGACCGTGCTTCGGTCCGCATTAACCGGGAAGAGGGGCGCAGCCGCCTGCTGGATACGGAGAAGACCTTCCTGCTGGAGGGCTGGGTGCCGGCCGAGAACTGGCCCCAGCTGGAGAGCCAGCTGAAGAATTACCCCTGCGCCTGGGAGCTGCGGGATCCCACCGAGGAGGAATACCCCAAGGTGCCCGTGAAGCTGAAAAATAACTGGTTTACCCGGCCTCTCAGCATGGTCACCGAGATGTACTCTCTGCCGGCCTACAACGGGCTGGACCCCAACCCCCTGATGGCCCCCTTCTTCATCCTGTTTTACGGGATTATGATGGCCGACATGGGGTACGGGCTGCTGATGATGATCGCCTCGGTGGTGGTGCTGAAAAAGTCTCGTCCCCGGGCGGGTATGCACAACTTCTTTGCCCTGCTTGGGCTGTGTGGTGTGAGTACCTTTATTATGGGGGCTTTGACCGGAGGATTCTTCGGCGACTTTATTTCTCAGCTCCTGAAGCTTATTAACCCGGAGAGCACCTTTGTCTGGTTCTGGCCCACTCTGTTTACTCCCCTGGAGGATACCATGATGATCCTGGTGGGAGCCATGGCTCTGGGCTTTGTCCAGATCCTGGTGGGTATGGCCATCAGCTTTGTGAAAAAGCTGCGCCGGGGCCAGGTGATGGATGCCATCTGGGAGGAGGTCACCTGGTGGGTGGTCTTTGCCGGACTGGCTCTGGCCATTCTGGGTGTGACCAATCTGGTGATTATTCTGGGTGGCGTGATGGTGGTGGCCGGACCTATCCTGACGGAGAAGGGCTTTGGCAAGATCACCGGCATTTTCGGCTCCCTCTATAACCATGTGACGGGTTATTTTGGCGACATCCTGTCCTACTCTCGTCTTATGGCCCTGATGCTGGCAGGCAGCGTCATTGCTCAGGTGTTCAATACCCTGGGTGCCATCCCGGGGAATGTGGTGATCTTTATCATCATTTCCATGCTGGGCAATGCCCTTAACTTTGCCCTGAACCTGCTGGGATGCTACGTCCACGACTTGCGTCTGCAATGTCTGGAATACTTCAATAAGTTCTATGAGGATGGAGGCAAGCCCTTCCGTCCCATGAAGCTGGATACCAACTACTATGATGTGGTGAAATAAAAGGAGGACAACACAATGGATATGAATCAACTGATTGAATTGCAGCAGAGCGCAACGTTCCTGGGCAGCATCGGTGGTTTGGCCCTGGCCCTGCTGGGCGCAGGTCTGGCGGCGGTGCTCAGCGGCATCGGCTCCGCCAAGGGAACCGGCATCGCCGGTGAGGCGGGCACCGGCCTGCTGTGTGAGGACCCCAGCAAGTTTGGTAAGGTCATGATCCTTCAGGTTATCCCCGGCACCCAGGGCCTGTACGGCCTGGTGGTGTGGTTCTTCGCCGTGTTCCGCATGGGCCTGCTCTCCGGTACTCTGCCCGAGCTCACTGTGGCTCAGGGTATGCAGTACTTTGTGGCCTGCCTGCCCATGGCGCTGGGCGGCCTGTTCTCCGCTATTGCTCAGGGCCGTGTGGCTGCCGGCTCCATCAACATTCTGGCTAAGAAGCCCGATGACTGGTCCAAGGGCATGGTGCTGTGTATTACCGTAGAGTTCTACGCCATTCTGTCTCTGCTGGCCTCCATGCTGATGATCATCAACATCAGCGCCTGAGCCGGGAAAGGAATGCGCTATGGACGGAATTGAAAAAATCACGGCCCGGATCCAGGCCGATGGTCAGGCAGAGCTGGACCGCCTGAAAGAGGATGTCCGGCAGCAGCTGCAGACCATCCACACCCAGACCCAGGACCAGGTGGACCGGGAGCGGCAGGACATCCTCTCCCGGGGCGAGAAGGCTGCCGCCGAGCGCCTGGAGCGGCTGAAATCTGCTGCCGAGATGGAAAAGCGCAAGCTGGCTCTGGCGGCCAAGCAGGAGGTGCTCTCCGAGGCCTTTGATAAGGCTCTGGAGCAGTTGTGTGCTCTGCCCGATGAGCAGTACATCCAGCTGCTCACCCATCTGGTGCTTCAGGCGGTGTCCACGGGCAAGGAGCAGCTGGTATTCTCCCCCAAGGACCGCAACCGTATTGGCAAGCAGGTGGTGGTGGCCGCCAACGAGGCCCTGGTGAAGAACGTGGCCCCTGAGCTGCCTGAGTCCATTACCGACTCCAAGGTGGGCGCTTTTGTGGGCAAGCTGGTCAACAGTGCCACCGCCCAGATCACCGGCACCGGCCTGCTGTCCCTCTCGGAGGAGACCCGGAACATCCGGGGCGGCTTCATCCTGGTGGACGGTCCCATCGAGGTCAACTGTGCCTTTGAGACTCTGGTGCGGCTGCAGCGGGAGAAGCTGGAAAAACAAGTGGCTGACATTTTGTTTGAAGCCTGAGAGTGAGGAGGGATACCTTGTCTCACATCAAAGATACCGACTACCTGGGCATCTCCACCCGGATCCACGCCATGGAAAACCGGATGCTGACCCGGGAGCGGATGGACCGGATGATCGAGGCCCGGGACGACGCCGAGGCCCTGAAGGTCCTCTCCGAATGCGGCTATGCAGGCGGGGAGACCATAGAGGTCCAAAACCTGGAGCAGGTGTTGGCCGCGGAGCGGGCTTCCGCCTTTCGGGAGATCCGTACCGCTCTGCCTGACACCCGCATCGCCGATGTATTTCAGATCAAGTATGATTACCACAACGCCAAAGTGCTGGTGAAGGCACAGGCGCTTGGCAAGGATGGGGAGCGGTTGCTCCTGTCCGGAGGCCGATATGATTCCAAAGAGCTGCTGGAGGGCTGGCGCAAGGAGGAGCTGAGAGGACTCAGTGACGCCTTCCGCACTGCCCTGAAGCAGGCTCAGGAGACTCTGGCCGCCACCAAAGACCCTCAGCTGTCCGACTTGGTGCTGGACCGGGCCTGCTATGAGGAGATGGCCCAGCTGGCCAAGGATACCGGCAGCAAATTTCTGCAGGGTTACGTCTCTCTGAGCGTGGACGTAGCCAACCTGCGTACCGCTGTGCGGGTCCACCGTATGGATAAAGGCAGCGACTTTTTAAGCCAGGTGCTGCTGCCCGGCGGCAGCGTCTCTCCACGGGCCATTGCCGCCCAGCGTGGCGAGGAGCTCTCCAGCTTGTTCCAGGCCGGGCCTTTGGCCGCGGCGGCAGAGCTGGGAAGTAAGCTGGCCCAGCCGGGAGCGGGAGCCCTCACCGCCTTTGAGCGGGAGTGTGACAACGCCCTGACCGCCTACCTGGAGGCCGCCCGCCGGGTGCCCTTTGGGGAGCAGGCAGTCATTGGCTACCTGTACGCCAAAGAGGCAGAGCTCACCGCCGTGCGTACCATTCTGGCTGGCCGTCGGGCCGGGCTGAGCGGGGAGCGCATCCGGGAGCGGCTGCGGGAAACTTATGTGTAAGGGAGGTGGATGGACATGTATCGCATTGCGGTGATCGGTGACGCGGACAGCGTGCTGGGCTTTCAGACCCTGGGGCTGGAGGTGTGCCCGGTAAACAGCGCGGACGAGGCGCGGCAGGCCATCCACCGGATGGCTCGGGAGAACTACGCCATCCTCTACCTTACCGAGCAGCTGGCCGCTCAGCTGAAAAGCGACATCGCCCGTTACCAGGACGCGGTCACGCCTGCTATCATCCTGATTCCTGGGAAGGAAGGTTCTCTGGGTATCGGTATGGCCAACGTGAAGAGCGCCGTGGAGCGCGCTGTGGGTGCCGATATTCTCTAACCGCTTTCTTGTAAGAAAGCTCCTACTTTTCTTGAAAGAAAAGTAGGCAAAAGAACTTCCTGCAAAACTCTGTTTTGCTTCGGCCCTCGCCTGAGAGAGGGGGGGAGCAGGAAGTTTGGCACTCATCTGGATAAAACTCAGCGTGAAATGAAATTTCACGCATCGGAAATTTTTGCGCCGCTTTTTATAAAAAGCGGATGGGGTCCAGGGGCAAAGCCCCTGGCGAAGAAAGAAGGTTTGTTAGCCTATGGGAAAAATCGTTAAGGTCTCCGGTCCTCTGGTGGTTGCCACCGGTATGACTGAGGCCAACATGGCCGACGTGGTCCGTGTGGGCGAGCAGCGCCTCATTGGCGAGATCCTCACCATGACCGGCGATTCCGCCTCCATCCAGGTTTACGAGGAGACCTCTGGCCTGGGTCCCGGGGCGGAAGTGGTCACCACCGGCGCCCCTCTGTCCGTAGAGCTGGGCCCCGGCCTGATTGAGAATATCTACGACGGCATCCAGCGTCCCCTGGAGGTCATCATGGAGAAGGTGCAGGGCAACAACCTGCCCCGCGGCGTGGAAGTGCCTGCCCTGGACCGGGAGAAGAAGTGGGAGTTTACCCCCACCGTGGAGCCCGGCGCCCAGGTCATCGGCGGCGACGTCATCGGCACCGTCCAGGAGACCGACTCCATCCTCCACAAGATCATGATCCCCCCCAAGATGCAGGGCAAGATCGTCTCCATCCAGGGTGGCTCCTACACCGTCACGGAGACGGTAGCCGTGCTGGAGCAGCCTGACGGCTCCAAGACCGAGCTGTCCCTTATGCAGAAGTGGCCCGTCCGTGTGGGCCGCCCCTACAAACACAAGTATCCTCCCACCATCCCTCTCCAGTCCGGACAGCGGATCGTGGACACCTTCTTCCCTGTGGCCAAGGGCGGAACCGCCGCCATCCCCGGCCCCTTCGGCTCCGGCAAGACGGTGATGCAGCACGCTCTGGCCAAGTGGTCTGACGTGGACCTGGTGGTCTACATCGGCTGCGGCGAGCGTGGCAACGAGATGACCGACGTACTGCGGGAGTTCCCCGAGCTGGTGGACCCCCGTACCGGCCAGTCTCTGATGAAGCGTACCGTGCTCATCGCCAACACCTCCGATATGCCCGTGGCCGCCCGTGAGGCGTCCATCTACACCGGCATCACCATCGCCGAGTATTTCCGCGACATGGGCTATGCCGTGGCCGTCATCGCCGACTCCACATCCCGCTGGGCCGAGGCTCTGCGTGAGATGTCCGGCCGTTTGGAAGAGATGCCCGGTGAGGAAGGCTACCCCGCCTACCTCAGCTCCCGCCTGGCTCAGTTCTACGAGCGAGCTGGCAGCGTGGCCTGCCTGGGCTCCGATGATCGCCGGGGCAGCCTGACCGCCGTAGGCGCTGTGTCGCCTCCCGGCGGCGACCTCAGTGAACCTGTTTCCCAGGCCACCATGCGTATTGTCAAGGTGTTCTGGGCTCTGGATGCCTCTCTGGCCTACCGCCGCCACTTCCCCGCCATCAACTGGCTGAACTCCTACTCCCTGTATCTGGACTCCCTGAAGCCCTGGTACGACGAGCATCTAGGTAAGGAGTTCCTCCAGAACCGAGAGTGGGCCATGGCCGTCCTCCAGGAGGAGGCCAACCTCAACGAGATCGTGCAGCTGGTCGGTAAGGACTCCCTGTCCGCCAAGGACCAGATCACTCTGGAAGTGGCCAAGATGATCCGTGAGGACTTCCTGCAGCAGAACTCCTTTGTGGACATCGATTCCTACTCTGAGTACGACCGTCAGGCTCGTATGCTGGTGCTGATCCGGGACTACGACGAGCACTGCCGCGCCGCCGCTGAGCGGGGCGGGAACCTCAACGAGCTGTTCTCCGTACCTGTGCGTGAAAAGATCGGTCGCGCCAAGTCGGTGCCCGCCGACCAGTATCTGGACAACTACGCCAACATTATGGTGGAACTGGAAGAGGAGACCAACGCCATTGGCGAGAAGGGAGAGATGGCTCTGTGATTCGGGAATATAAAACCATCCAGGAGATCTCCGGCCCGCTGATGGTGGTCAACCACGTCCAGGGTGTCACCTATGACGAGCTGGCCGAGATCGAGCTGGCTGACGGTACTGTCCGTCGCTGTAAGGTGCTGGAGGTAAACGGCGACTCCGCCGTGGTGCAGCTGTTTGAAAACTCCGCCGGTATCAACCTGGCTCAGTCCAAGATTCGCTTCTTGGGCCATCCCCTCCAGCTGGCCGTGTCCGGTGATATGCTGGGCCGCGTGTTCAACGGCATGGGCGAGCCCATTGACGGCGGACCTGCCATCCTGGCCGATGAGTACCGGGATATCAACGGTCTGGCCATGAACCCCGCCGCCCGGAACTACCCCAACGAGTTTATCCAGACGGGCATCTCCACCATTGACGGCCTGAACACTCTGGTTCGTGGTCAGAAGCTGCCCATCTTCTCCGGTTCCGGTCTGCCCCACGCCGCACTGGCTGCTCAGATCGCCCGTCAGGCCAAGGTGCTGGACGGCGAGTCCAACTTCGCCGTGGTCTTCGCTGCCATCGGTATCACCTTCGAGGAGTCTGAGTTCTTCGTCAGCGAGTTTAAGCGCACCGGCGCCATTGACCGTACCGTTCTGTTCACCAACCTGGCCAACGACCCTGCCGTCGAGCGTATCGCCACCCCCCGTATGGCCCTGACCGCCGCGGAGTATCTGGCCTTTGAGAAGAACATGCACGTGCTGGTCATTCTCACCGACATTACCAACTACGCCGAGGCTCTGCGTGAGATTTCTGCGGCTAAGAAGGAAGTCCCCGGCCGCCGCGGCTACCCCGGCTACCTGTACACCGACTTGGCTACCATGTACGAGCGTGCCGGCCGCCAGATGGGCAAGGAAGGATCCATCACCATGATCCCCATCCTCACCATGCCTGAGGATGACAAGACCCACCCCATCCCCGACCTCACCGGCTATATCACCGAGGGCCAGATCATTCTGTCTCGTGAGCTGTACCGCCGGGGCGTCAATCCCCCTGTGGACGTGCTGCCCTCTCTGTCCCGTCTGAAGGATAAGGGTACCGGCGCGGGCAAGACCCGTGAGGACCACTCGGGCACCATGAACCAGCTCTTTGCCGCCTACGCCACCGGTAAGGAAAACAAGGAGCTTATGTCCATCATGGGTGAGGCCGCCCTGAGCCCCACCGACCTGCTGTACGCCAAGTTTGCCGACGAGTTTGAAAAGCGCTATGTCTCCCAGGGTACCGAGGAGAACCGCTCCATTGAGGAGACCCTGGACCTGGGCTGGGAACTGCTGAGCATCCTGCCCCGCAGTGAGCTCAAGCGCATTAAGCCCGAGTATATCGACAAGTATCTGCCCAAGAAGGATTAAGGGGGGATTGGAATGCCTTCCACAACAATAAATCCCACCCGTATGGAACTGACCCGGCTGAAAGGCCGGTTGAAGACCGCCCAGCGGGGCCACAAGCTGCTCAAAGACAAGCGCGACGAGCTGATGAAGCAGTTTATGGATGTGGTGCGGGAGAACCGGGCCCTTCGGAAACGGGTAGAGGAGGGCCTTATGCGGGCCCACGGCTCCTTCACCGTAGCTGCCGCCCTCATGTCCCCTGAGATGCTGGAGCAGTCCCTCATGTACCCCAAGCAGTCTGTGGAGCTGGAGATGACTTTCCAGAACATCATGTCCGTGGATGTGCCGGAGTATCACTTCAAGACCCGCAGCCAGGACCCGGGTGAGGTCTATCCCTACGGCTTTGCCCAGACCAGCGGTGAGCTGGACGACGCGGTGGATGCTATGTCCCAGGTTTTTCAGGACATGTTGAAGCTGGCAGAGATCGAAAAGACCTCTCAGCTGCTGGCGGAGGAGATTGAGAAGACCCGCCGCCGGGTCAACGCCCTAGAGTATGTGAAGATCCCCCAGATGGAGGAGAGCATCAAGTATATCACCATGAAGCTGGATGAGAACGAGCGCGCTAACACCATCCGGCTGATGAAGGTAAAGGATATGCTTCTGAAGGAAGCAATCCAGGAGCGTCAGGAGGCAGATGCCCGGGCGCTGGAGTCCTTTGCAAACTAAACATGAGAAAAGACCGGGAAGGCATTGCCTTCCCGGTCTTTTTTGTCAGGTGAGATTGTAGGCGCAGTGACAGGAAAGCCGCCGCCAGTGCCATTGACTGGTGTGAGGCTGGAAGCGGCACTCCACATTGGAGCCAGGGGACAGATGGACCCACAGGTCCTGCCGCCCCTGGGGACGGCAGAGAGTGAGCAAATAATCTCCTGGAGTCAGGGAAGGAAAATTGATCTCCTGGCTGCACAGCAGGCGATAGGTGCGCTCATGGCAGCCGGTATGACTTACTAACTGCACCCGGCTCCAAGGGCAGCAGGCGCCGCACAGCTCCCGCAGGGCGCACAAGGCATACCGCTGGGAGAAGCACAGGTTTTGCTCTGCCTCATCCTTACCTCTCAGGCAGAAGGAAACTCCCGCAGTCAGAGCGCCGGTTACTGATTCATCTTGGCCTTGACCAGGTACTCGCCGCTGGTCACACCGCCGAACAAATACTTGCCGTCGGTGTTGGTCTTGGTGGTGGCAATCAGAAGCTCCTGACCAGCCGTGACCTGAAAAAGACCTACAAAGCAGCCCGCGACTGCGTTACCGTTCTGATCTCGGATGATACCGCTGACGGTGCCGTTATAAGTGCGGGAATCGGCGCTCATAGTCACCAATACGTTGGCGATGGAGCCGTTAACAATGGTCACAGCCATAGGAGCAGCAGGCAGATATCCCATAGCGGAGGCCATCAGGGTGTAGGAACCGTCAGCCAGATCATAGAAGGCAAATTCGCCGTCATCCACAGAATAGGTGGTAGCTACCACTTCGTTGGCGGCATTGAGCAGAGAGAGCTTGGTACCGGACAGCGGAGTCTCAGTCTTGTCTACCAGAGTTTTCACTACACCGGCAAGCGCACCCAGAGACAGGGAAGAATCTTGGGCGCATACCAGGTTGATCTGGGTGGTGTCGCTGGTAGTGAGGACTACGCCGGCGGCGTCGCTGAGGAGATACCCCTCCTTGACGGCAGCCAGAGTGTAGGTGCCAGCGGGAATACCGTCCAGAGTATATTCACCATTTTTATCAGTGAGGGTATGCTGGTAGGGTTTTCCCTTACTATCGAATAACTTAACGGTGGCATCGGGAATGGGATCGGTGCCGTCGGTCACGGTGCCGTAAACAGTGGCGGTAGCAGGGGCAACCGGGGGCAGGGTTAGATTGATGTCAGCCTCCTGCATCCCGCTGATGGGAAAGTTCTGGCTGTATTGCAGCTGCAAAAGATCCTGAGTGATATCGGCCATAAAAGAAAACCTCCAAAAAGTGAAACGTGGCAGGGGCGCTGGCCGCCTGCTGGTTTACTCTATGCTGTCAGAGTGTTGGAGGTGACAAAAAGGGAGCAGCCCGATGGGCTGCTCCCTTTTTGGAAAGGAATGAAAAAATCAGATGAGAGACAGGGCTTCCTCGTCGGCCACCAGGATGAAATCCTTGTGGTACTGGAGGATGGAAGCGGGGACCTGAGGAGTAACAGGACCAAAGAAGGCGTCCTTAATGGCCTGAGCCTTATTAGCGCCAGAGGCCACCATCAGCACGCGCTGAGCCTGCATGATGTCACGCACACCCATGGTGTAAGCGTGGGTGGGAACCTCGTCAATGGAGGCGAAGAAACGCTTGTTGGCATCGCGGGTGCTCTCGGTGAGAGTCACCTTGTGGGTGCCCAGGGAGAAGTGGTCGTCGGGCTCATTGAAGCCGATGTGGCCGTTGACACCCAGACCCAGCAGCTGCAGATCGATGCCGCCGAAATCAGCGATCAGCTTGTCGTAACGCTCGCACTCACCGTCGCCGTTGACACCGCTGGGCACGTTGGTGTTGGCCAGATCGATGTTCACGTGGTCAAACAGGTTGTGGCGCATGAAGTAGGCGTAGCTCTGGTCGTGGTCGGGGGTCAGACCAGCGTACTCGTCCAGGTTGACGGAACGCACGGCGGAGAAGTCCAGATCGCCGGCCTTGTTCCACTCGATGAGCTGCTTATAGGTGCCGATGGGGGAGGAGCCGGTGGCCAGGCCCAGCACGCAGTTGGGCTTGAGCTGGATCTGAGCAGCAATGATGTGGGCGGCAGCGCGGCTCATGGCATCGTAATCTTTCGCCTTGATGATTCTCATAGCAGTTTCCTCCAATAATATGATTTAAATGATTTTGTTGCCGTCGATGTAAACGGAATCCAATTCCAGATCCTCGGTGAGCAGGAGCAGGTCAGCCTTCTTGCCCACAGCGATGGAACCGATCTCGTGGTCCAGCCGGACCGCCTTGGCGGGGGCAGAGGTGAGAGCGGTGATGGCATCCTCCAGAGGCAGGCCGAAGGAGACTACATTCTGCAGCTCCTGCAGCAGGTTGGAGGAGGAGCCGGCCAGAGTGTCGGTACCCAGCAAGGTAGCCCGGCCGTTCTTCATCTCGATGGGCTGGCCGCCCAGCTCGTACTGGCCGTCGGGCATACCCGCGCAGCGCAGGGAGTCACTGATGATGACCAGCTTCTTGCCGAACATGCGGTGGGTGGCACGAATGACGGCTGGGTGGATGTGCAGGCCGTCGCAGATGAGCTCCACGGTAGCGCCGCTGTCCAGAGCGGCGGCGATGACGCCGGGCTCACGGTGGAGCAGGGAGGGCATACCGTTATACAGGTGAGTGGCATGGGAGGCGCCGGCCGCATAGGCAGCCATGGCGGTCTCATAGTTGGCGGTGGTGTGGCCGATGGAGACGGTGCACACCTTGGAGACTTCCTCGATGAAGGGGATAGCACCCTCCTCCTCAGGGGCCACGGTGACCAGGCGGACCTGGCCGCCGCTGGCGGCGTTGAGTCGGTGGAACATCTCCGCGTCGGGCTTGTGCAGGTTCTCGGCGGCCTGAGCGCCACGCTTGGCGTAGGAGAGAAAGGGGCCCTCCAGATGGATGCCCGCGCACTTGGCGCCGTCGGCGGGGCGGACAAAACCACGGATGGTCTCCATGGCGGGAGTAAGAACCTCCTCCTTCAGAGTCATGGTGGTGGCCAGGAAGGAGGTGACGCCGTGAGCGGCGTAGTGCTTGGACATGGCAGGCAGACCCTCGGGCTTACCGTCGGAGAAGTCCTCGTTCATGGCGCCGTGGGTATGCACGTCGATGAAGCCGGGTACCAGGTACTTGCCCTGGGCGTCCACATCACAGGGCCATCCGGCGGGGCCGATGGCAGTGATGACGCCGTTCTCCACGGCCACAGAGCCCTTCTGGAACTTGCCGTCTACAAATACATTTGCGTTTCCGATGATCATGATTACACCTCCGGCAGAGAAGCGGCAGCGGCGCTCTGGCCTACCCGGCGGGTCTTCTCGTCAGGCAGGGAGGGGAACAGCTTGCCGTCGCACTCGGGATACTCGTCCGCCAGCACGCGCTTGGCCTCCTCCAGAATGAGGTCGCCGCCCTTGCCGGACATGACGCGGCCCAGCAGCAGCACGTGCTTGCAGTGGTAGAGATCATAGTAGTAAGCCAGAGCATGGCCCAGATAGGTGCCGATGGAGCGGTAGACCTCCTTAGCGCCCTCCTGATCCTCTTCCATGCACTTCTGGACAACCTTCAGCTTCTCAGCGGGAGACAGGCTCTCATCCAACTGGATACCGGCACGAGGAGCAAGCTTGATGACGCCGTCCTGAGAGAAGTACTTCACGCCGCAGCCGATGTCGCCGGACCACTCGTCCTCCATGGCGTCGGGGTTGGCGTCCACAGGCATGAAAGCCAGCTCGTTGAGCCAGCCGGTGATGTTGCCGTGCTCGTCCACGTAGCCCACGGCCTCGCTGGTGCCCATGGCGATGCCCAGCACGTTGTTCTCGCCCAGGCCCATAGCACCGGCCAGAGCGGACACGTCACCGTCGTTGCACACCACCAGGGGGATGTCAGGACCGAACACGTCACGGGCAGCGCGGATATAGATGTCCTTGACCTTGGCGTCAAACTGCTCCTTGGGAACCTTCAGGAACAGGGAAGCCACCATGGTGCGGTTGTCGATGTAGATACCGGCGGAGGACACGCCCACCGCGTCCACGCGGGGCATCTTCTCAGCGGCGGACTTGAAGGCGGCTACGATGCCGTCATAGTGGTAGTCGGGATCGGAGTTGGTCTTGGGGAACCACACGACCTCCTCGGAGTAGACGCTCTCGCCGTCGATCACAGCGGACACCTTGCGGTCGCTTCCGCCGGCGTCAAAGCCGATGCGGCAGCCGTCCATGTGGCGGCCGATGGCCTGGGAAGCACCCTTCTCCTCGGGTACCTTGTCGCAGAAGACGACCTCGAAGGGGTGCTCATACACGCCGGCCATAAAGTCGGCATCAAAAGCCCGCTTGCCGGTGAGGGAGAAGGTCTCCTTCAGGTAGTTATACACGTCCTCATCGCCGCTGATATAGACCTTGAAGCCGCCCTGGAGCCACAGCATGGACTTGACCAGCCGGTCGGCATAGTAGTGGTCAGCCTCACGCATCTCGGGGGTGCCGTGGATAAAGGTATTGCACACCGCTACCTGGCCATTGGAGCGCTCCACCGCGAAGGAAACGGGCTTCTTAGCACTCTGAAGGAACGCGCGGTTGAATTTGAGAATGGGCATGAACTCGGGATCTAAGCTGGGGCTGTTTTTAACCTGAAACTGGATTCCGTAGCGATTCATGACAAACGCCTCCTGGTTTGAAAAAAATTTTGAAAATTCGTTGCGGATTTTCCATTGGAAAGCTATAATGAAAAAACAAGGGAAAAGTAGGCTGGGGAGAAGAAATGATTTTCCGTAAACCGTATTTTTCCCTTTTAAGATGTAAACTCATTTTATCATGAGAATATGTACTTGTCATCTAAAATCGAAAAAAATTTTAGACAAATTATCAAGATGAAAATAATTTTCATAACCTCTGTTTTTCGACAAAAGTTTCGAAAATCAGATTTTTTTAAAAAATAAGCCTTTTCTTTCCTGAAATAGGGGATTGAATTTCAAATCGAAAAAAAGACAAAAAATTATGTAAACTAAAAGACGGAAGGTACAGAAAACCGGACGATGTGACAAAGAGGCACAAAAGTCTATGTAACAGACTGGTTTTTTTCCCGATCAGCATCATCGAAAGGAGTCCAGACAAGTATGACCACCCAGGACGTTTTTGAGACGATCAGCAGTCAATATTTCCAGCTGACAAATTCAGAAAAAAAGGTGGCCGACTATGTATTGTCCCACCGCATTGACGCGCAGTACATGTCCATATCTGAGTTGGCAGAAGAATGCGAGGTGGCGGATGCCACCATCTCCCGGTTCTGCCGCCGGCTGGGTGTTGGAGGATACAATGCGTTCAAGCTGGAACTGGCCAAGGCCTCGATGGCAGCCAGAGCTGGCAATACGACGGCGGAGAGTCAGGCCATCGTCTCTCAACCGGAAGACAATACAGCCTTTGATTTGCTGTGCCGCCGCAGACTGTGGGAGAACATCTCGGCCCTGGAGCAGACCGTGAAGCTGATCAATGGGGAGCAGCTGCGCCAGGCAGCAGAGCTGCTTCACTCTGCACGACGGGTGATCTGTATGGGACAGGGAAGCTCCATGGTACTGGCAGAGGAGGCCTGGACCCTGTTTTCCACCATCTCCTCCAAGTTTGCCTTTATTTCTGATTCCCATTTTCAGCTCAACAGCATTGCCCTGATGTCCAAGGAAGATGTAGTGCTGTTTTTCTCTTACTCCGGGTCTACTCGGGAACTGCAGGATGTGCTGGCGGTATCCCGGCCTATGGGGGTCAAGGTGATTCTGGTCTCCCGCTTCCCCAAGTCGCCCGGCGGACAGCTGGCAGATCTGGTGCTGCAGTGCGGCTCCAATGAGGGACCGCTGCAGGTAGGTTCTGTCACCGCCCGTATGGCACAGCTGTTTGTGCTGGATCTTTTATTTACCGAGGTCTGCAATCTGGATCCCGAAGGTGTGATCGAAAGCCAGGAGCGGGTGGCGGAAGCTGCGTCGCTGAAGCACCTGTAAAAGAAAAACGATTGTTTTTCGGAAAGCTGGTTCTGGGGGATTGACAAAAGGGGTTCTATGTGGTATTATCTTATTCGCCTCTGATTGAAAAAGATGAGGAGAGATGTCCGAGTGGTTTAAGGAGCCGGTCTTGAAAACCGGTGACTCGTCAAGAGCCGTGGGTTCGAATCCCACTCTCTCCGCCACTTTTTTCGGAACATAGGTTTTAGGATAATAGCACTTGCAGAAGTACCCAAGTGGCTATAAGGGGCTCCCCTGCTAAGGGAGTAGGCGGGTAAAACCGTGCGGGGGTTCGAATCCCCCCTTCTGCGCCAACTAATGTTGCTGAAAAAGATGCAACACCTGAAACCCTTGCTGCGGCAAGGGTTTCAGCCGTTTCAGAGGGCAAAATCGAGCATCCGTCGAGATGGAGATGCAAACAGCCATTTTCGTGATGTGGGGTGATTCGAACCTCTGAGCAAACAGAAAACAGTGAGAGAAGCCCCCGTTGGCAGTTCGATATGAACGACCAACGGGGGCTTCTCTCGTTTTATTCCGCGTCTGTTTTAGTTGGTGGTATTGCTTGCTTTGCCCCTGGTTCCTTGGTGGTCTTGGTAATAGCTTTCTGCCATGGTTTTGGATATACTTGCGTTACAAAACGAGGAAAGGAGAGCAGACCATGGCAAACACGAAAAACCTATGCGCCCAGATCGATATCGCCCTGCACAACCGGGTAACAGAGGAAAAAGACCGTCTGGAGATGACTACCAGCCAGTACATCGCAGCACTGCTCACGGAATACTACAAAATGAAAGATGAGAATGGAGGAACCAACATGACAGGCAGCAGAACGATGGCATTCCAGATCCCCGAGGAACTCTTCCAGCGCATCAAGACCCACCTGGCCAGAGAAACGGCTCGGACCGGCGTAAAGCTCACCCAGCGGGACTTCGTCCTGGGCCTGATCGAGCAGGCGCTGGCGGAAGCCGAAGCCAGCCTGGCCCCACAGGAAGCCCTTGAGAGCACCGAGGAAGCCCCGGAGGACAGCGGAGCCGCCGGTACCACCCCAGACGCCAGCGAGGCCAGCACGGAGGCGGAGAGAGACACAGCGGACATCGAACAATAACACAAGGAGTCAAAGTAAGGGGCCGGAGGACACATCGCAAGCAGATGCGTCCTCCGGCCCCTTTTTTGTTTTCACAAGGAGGAGGCGGCTATGATCCATACCCAAGATAGGGTCCGCTTTACAGATGCCGAGATGGCTGCTGTTCGGGACACAGACCTTCCAGATCTGCTGGTATCCCTGGGTTATCAGGTAAAGCGGATCGGCAGTTACTACACCACCCAGGAGATGGACAGCATCCGGATCAAGAACCGGCGCACCTGGTTCCGCTACTCGGAGGGCATCGGCGGAGATGCCGTCAGCTTTCTCCAGCGGTTCTGCAACAAGAGTTTTCCGGAGGCCGTGGAGTACCTGCTGACCTGGCATGGCCGCGTCCGCGACTCTCCCCCAGCAAGCACTCCGCGGCAGACCAAGGGAACAGAGGAAAAGGTCCCCTTTACCCTCCCACTTGCCAACGTGGATCAACGCAGGGTGTTTGCCTATCTCCGCAAGCGCGGGATCGCCTCCCAGGTGATCCGCGGCTTTTTGGAGGCAGGGCTGTTATATGAGGACGCCCAATACCACAACTGCGTCTTTGTTGGCCGGGATCAGTTTGGAACGCCGGTATTCGCCAACAAGCGTGGGACCTACGATCAAAATGGCCATAGCTTCAAGGGCGATGTTCCAGGCGGCAACAAGGATATTGCATTCCGCCTTCGCTGTGATCCAGGAAATGACGCGGTTCTTGTCTTTGAGGCCCCCATCGACCTGATGAGTTTCTGCACCCTACACCGGGAGGTGATCTCCAATGCGGTCGCGCTGTGCGGGCTGTACGAAGGGGGGCTGCGGACTTATCTGCGGGAAAACCCACACCTGCGCCGTATCATCCTGTGCCTGGATCACGATGAGCACGGCCAGCAGGCCGCAGAGAAGATCCAGAAGATGTTTTCCCAGGAAGGGTATGAAGTATCTCAACGACTTCCGCCCCAGGGGAAGGATTGGAATGAGTATCTGATGCAGCGAAGTTTCCTCCAGGAAAGGGGGCGATAACGGTATCTACGAAGAAATGACAGTATGATCTCAGGCAAATAAAAAGAAAAACATCGTAGGAGGAGACCATGATGAAACGCATTTTGACCACGATGTGCGCTCTGACCCTGATCCTGGCGGCAGCAGTCCCCGCTTTGGCCGCCGAACCGGAGCAGAGCGCCAGCTACTACCCCACATCGGTGGAGGAATATATGGAGGGAGACAGCCCCAGGATCAAGAAAGTGTATCAGCTGTCCCTGGCAGATGATCCCTCCAAGATCCCCACCGAAGATTTTGAGCGGGATGGCCGTCTCTATTATCTGCTGGATATGACGCGCAAAGACGAGGTTGGGGTGGATATCCAGACCATCACCCAGACCAAGACGTTGGCCAGCCAGACCAACAACATGGAGAAGATCCTCCAGAGTCTGGAGCCGCAGATGGAGGTGACCACCGAGGACGGCTATACCGGGACCCTCACTCTGGATCATACCACAGTCAAGGTGGCGGCAGACGGCTATGCCACCCGCACGCAGGATCTCTCCGCCACCCGCACTTACCCCAATCTCTCGGAAGCGGATGTATCTTTGATTCCAAAGAGCATTGAGGACAACGGCAAAACTCTGACCCTGGCGGATGTCCAATGGACGGATTCCACGGAGGCCGGAGCCGATGGGACTGTCATCCGGTATACTGCTACCGCAAAATACACCGGCACCACCAGCAGCACCTATGCTACCGGCTACACCGTTACAGCAGATTACACCGGCCAGGTTTCCAAAACCAACTGTTCCGTGCTGACCTATACCGCCATCTTCGGCAGCATGGAGATCCCCGAGGAACAGTCCGAACCGACTCCTGTGGAGACACCCTCTGGGGAAAACGCAGGCACGGCAGCGGAATTCAGTATCAAACAGCCTCTCCTGATCGGCGGCGCGGTCCTCCTGCTGACTGCGGGCGGGGTGTTCCTGTTCAAGCGGTATAAAGGAAGGAGATGATCTAACTGAAGCTGAGAACACTTCTGCTGGCCACCATGCTATGTGTCCTGTGCGTAGGACAGGCCAGCGCCCTGGAATATACCATGGAGGCCCCAGACGATTACCTGTTCGGCAGACCTACCAGCGATGACACCATCTACGAATGGGAAGATCCCAATGTGGACCGAGGCAAAAATACCGCCCTGATCCCGCCCGGCTTTGGTACGCCAACCAGCTATCTCCCCGGCAGCGGAGACCCTCTGACCCCCAATCTCATCCCCGGCGCTCTGGACGGCGGCGGGCTGATTTCCCAGACAGGAAGTGTCAACTATCCTGTGATCGACACAGGAAATGGGGGCAGTTCTGGTCAAAACGTCGGCTATACCGCCGTCACCAGCGATCTCTACTACTCCGGCGGACATCTGGGAACACTCAAGATCCCGGCCATTGACCTGTCTACCAAGGTCTACGAAGGGACAGACAGCAGCACTCTGGCAAAAGGGGCCGGTCATTTCCCTGGCACTAGTATCTGGGACGGCAACTGCTGCATTGCGGGTCACAACCGCGGTGTCCGGGATGACTTTGGAGACCTGCATACCCTGGAATACGGCGATACCATCACCTGGACCACCAAGCTGGGCACACGCACCTATGAGGTGGTATCGGTGGAAAAGGTGCTGGAGACCGACACCAGCGACACCGCCACTACCAGTGACAACCGTATCACATTGTTTACCTGTGTGCGGGATCAGCGAGCATACCGTTGGTGTGTCCAGGCTGTGGAATGCTAAGTGCAGTGTATCTCCCAAATTAAGAAATGCACTGCGTCTTCTTTGCTTGATTTTTGTAAAACCCCGACCGAATCACTTCCAGAAAGAGGCAATGAACGGATTGTTGTTCATTGTCTCTTTCTGCTTATTTTTAAGGAGGAGGCTTATGAAAAAACTGCTTTCAATGTTTTTAGCCTGCGTTTTGCTGCTTGGAGTTCTTCCGTCCCCCGCCTGGGCTGCGGATAGTATAGAAGCGGCACTGGGTGAAGTAGACATTTATAACGGCGGATATGAAATGGGCTATCTGTCCATCAACGGCGCTGTCAAGAAGCAAGACTACACCTATTTCATGTATAAAAGCAATGATGGAACCACCAAAGAAGTTCCGGCATATTGTGTGAATCCGTATCTCAAAGGTGTTCCCCAAAAGGTAGCACCCGGAGAGAGCATCAAGTACCTGGCCGAGGAAAAGGCCAGCGACCCCAAGGTGGTGGGCATCATCTCCAACGGCTACCCTCACCGCAGCCTGGGCGAGCTGAAGCTGGACAATAAGTATCAGGCGTATTATGCCACCAAAATGGCCCTTTGGTGCTACCTGCTTCCTAACTGGAATATCGCCAACCTGAAGGTGGCCCCCGGCCTGTCCGGTTCAGAACTGGACATTGGAAATCGTATCCTGGCCGCCGCCAAGGACATCTACAAGCGGGGCACCACCTACAACTATATGCTCACGCCCCGGATGACCGTCACGGCGGACAAGTCCACGGCCTACCCCGTGACCATCGGCGGCCAGGAGTATAAGCAGCAGGTGTTCACCGTCTGGAGCGAGACCTGGGTGTACGACTACGATGTGGCCGTGGCCTTCTCCGACCCCAGCTCCGTGCCGGAGGGCACAAAGATCGTGGATGCCAACAACAATGAGATCACCGCTGTCACCACCCAGCCCACCTCGGATGGCTATGCCGGGACCTTCAAAGTCCTCTACCCCATGGACAGCATCCAGGGCCAGAGCGGGAACGTCCAGCTCTCCCTCTCCGCACCCGTGGCCCAGTACGCCGCCATGTACGCTGTGTGCCAGGAGAAGGACCAATACGGCGACTTGCAGAATTATATCTGCGACCTGGACAACAATGTGCGGCTGGACGTGGCCGCTGTCAGCAGCTACGCGGACGGTGGGGAACCTGACCCGGATGAGACGGCCCTGAAGATCGTGAAGCTGGAGGAAGGGACTGAGATCCCCTTGGAGGGGGCCGTGTTCTCCGTGTACGACCCGGAGGGAAAGAAAGTAGGCTCCTACTCCACCGGCCCGGACGGGACCGTGACCATCCCCCTGACCCTGGAGGGCCACTACACCGTGACCGAGGAGATCCCGCCCCGGTACCACCTGCTCCCGGAGGAGACCACCCAGCACGCCGATGTGGAGTATAACAAGACCGCCACCCTGACCTTCTGGAACGCACCCTACGGCTCCCTGCGGGTGGAGAAGCGGAGCGATACTGGCGACGCCCTCTCCGGCGTTACCATCCAGATCAAGCACATCGAGACCGGCGAGACCCGGACTGGTCAGACCAGAAACGGCGTCATCGTCTTTGATAAGCTGGCCCCCGGCGGCTGGGAAGTTCGGGAGCTGGCGGGTATTGACGGCTGGGTGGCGGATACAGACACGGTACAGACCATAGCCGTAGTGGCCGGTGAGGAATCCACCGCCACCTTCATCAACAAGGAACTCCCCGGCCTGCGGATCATCAAATATGAGCGGGGCAGCATGGAACTCATGCCCGGCGTTTCCTTTGAGATCTTCCGGGACGCCGAGAGCCTTGGCATCTTCCAAACGGACCAGTTCGGTGAGATCCTGCTGACAGACTGTGAACCCGGCACCTACCGCGTGGAGGAACGGGACACCGGCGGAGATGATCATGTGCTGGACACCACCCCCCAGGAGGTGGAGCTGAAGGCCGGGGACGGCATCAAAGAACTGGTTTTCTTCAATGACCGCCTGCCTGGTATCCACCTCATCAAGGTGGACAGCTCCGATTTGAGTAAGCCCATCGCCAATGCCCGCTTCCGCATCGAGGCGGTGGACGGCTCCTGGGGGCCGGAGGAGTACACCACCTCGGAGGACGGGACCATCGACCTCAGCAAGCTCCCTGTTGGCGCTTATGTGGTGACGGAACTGGAGTGCCCCAGCTATGTGGTGGACGACGCCCAGCGCATCATCCACCTGGACGGCGGCGAACAGGCCCAATTCGTGTTCACCAATTCCAAACTGCCCTCTCTACATTTATATAAGGAGAGCGCGGACGGAACGCCCCTGGGCGGTGTCACCTACCGGCTGGCGAAGATCGAGGACGGCTCCCGGTATCTGGATCGAACCACCGGGCCGGACGGCTCTATCTGCTGGGAGGACCTGGAGCCTGGGGTGTACTCCTTGCAGGAGGTGTCCACCGTATCGGACCATATCCTGGACCCCACGGAGTACCATGTGGAGCTGTTCCCCGGCAAGGACGCCACCATCTGTCTGCAAAATGACAAGCGCCCCAACCTGACCATCCACAAGAGCGACGCAGACACCGGCGCGCCGGTCCCCGGCACAGTGTTCCTGGTCAAGGGGGCGGACGGCCATAGCGTGGCCGAAGTGACCACCGGACCGGACGGCTCCGCCACGGTGGAGGACCTGCTGCCCGGCGTCTACGAGGTCTCGGAAAAATCGGTGCCGTCCCCCTACCTCCTGGACGCCGCCCCCCAGCTGGTCACGCTCTACCCCAATCGGGACCGGGATGTATATTTTGAGAACCACAAGCGGCCCACCGTCACCATCCAGAAAGAAAGCTCCGTCACCCATGACCCCATCCAGTACGCCGAGTTCCATATCACCTGGTCCAGCAACAAGACGGAGACCGGGGAACAGCGGGACCTGGGCACCTTCCAGACGGATGAGGCGGGACAGATCATCCTGGAGGGCATCGAGGATGGCTGGCTGACCATCAAAGAGACCAAGCCTGCCCCCGGCTACCAGCTCCCGGAGGACCCGGTTACGGAGGTCTATGTCAAGGGCGGCGAAAATAAGACCGTCACCATCTCCAACATCCCCCTGTCCGCCCTGGTGGTCTATAAGCAGGACAGCGTGACCGGGGAAGCCATCTCCGGCGCTCGGTTCCAGCTGAAATACCTGGGCGGCGAGGTCAGCGGCAGCGGCGGCACCGTGGTAGGCACTTATACGACTTCGGCCAACGGCTCCTTTACCGTTACGGGGCTCAGAAAGGGCTACTACATCTGTGAGGAGCTGGAGAGCGACAGCGGCCACGTCATTGACGCCGCGCCCCAGTCCTTCTACATTTCCGGGAAAGACCAGGATATCGTGACCCTCTACTTCTCCAATGCGCCCAAGGGGGTCGTACTGGTCAAGAAGGTATCCAGCGCCGACAACAGTCCCTTGAGTGATGTGGAGTTTCTGGTGACAAAATCAGACGGCTCCGTGGTGGGCGACGCCAACGGCAAGTTTGTGACAGACTCCACTGGCACCTTCCTGGTGGAGGGGGTGGAGCCTGGGACTACCCTGGTCATCAGGGAGACCCGCGCCAAGCCGGGCTATCTGCTGGATGATACGCCCCAGACCGTCCAGGTCAAGGAAGGTCAGACCGTCACAGTGGAGTTCCGCAATCAACCTCTGGGAAATCTTATCATCCATAAACTGTCCAGCAAGGACAAGACCCCGCTGGAGGGGGTGCAGTTCAAGATTACCTATGCGGACGGCTCCTATCTCCCGGATGAGAGCGGCAAGCTGTCCTCCAATGGGCTGTACTGGACCGACGCGGAGGGCCAAATCGTCCTCTCCGGCATCACCGGCACAGTTGTTGTGACGGAGGTGGAGAGTATCCCTGGATATACCATCGACCCCAACACCCAGAGCCAGACCGTGGTAGTTGACCCGGACGATACCCAGCAGCTCTATTTCTACAATGCGCCGGTGGGCGGTGTGGAGTTTACCAAAGTCAATGAGGCAGACAAGACAGAGCGCATCCCCAACACCACCTTTGAGATTCGGCGGGTATCGGATGACGCCCTGGCGGATACCGTTACCACCGGGAAAGACGGGAAGGTGTTCCTGCCCTTAGAGGCTGGCGACTACTACGCTGTGGAAACCGATTGCCCGGATACCTTCAAATTGGACCCCACACCCATCTACTTCACCGTAAAGGATGGGGAGACCACCCGCAAGACCGTAACCAACAAGGCGTTTTCGGGTATTCTGTTACACAAAATCGACGCTGCCACCCGAAAGGGAATCTATGGTGTGACCTTCCTCCTCTACGACGGCAATATGAATCCCGTGGATCAGTTTACCACCGACCAGAACGGATACGCCTACATTGACACTCTGGAGCTGTCCGGAAAGGTGTACCTGCGGGAGTTGGAGAACGAAGGCTACATCGTAGACGAACAGCTGAAAACCGTCTATATCAAACCGGGCGAGACCACGGAAATCACCTGGGAAAATCGGGCCATCACAGGCCAGGTCCAGATTGTCAAGAAGTCCGCCGACTACAACCCCACCAACGGCCTGCCTGCTGGAACATTGCTTGAGGGGGCCGTATTTGAGATTTATGATAAGGCGGGTAATCTGGTAGACACCATCCGCTCCGACAGCCGTGGGCTGGCCGTGTCCAAACCTTTGCCTCTCTCCCGCTATACCATCCGGGAGGTCAAGGCTCCGGCCAATTACGGCGTAAATGAAACGGAACTCACCGCCTATCTGGAGCATGAGGGACAGATTGTCAAATTTGAGGTGACCAACAAGAGCCTGACCACCGGCGTATCCATTACCAAAACCGGCCCCAAGGAGATCATGGCAGGCCAGCCGGTGCGGTATACGTTCTCCGGCATTGCCAACAACTCCAACGTCCGGCTGGACAACTTTTATTGGCGCGATACCCTTCCCGCAGAGGTGCGGTTGGATACGGTGGTCACCGGAACCTATAACTTCCCCGGCACCTATAAGATCACCTACCGTGTGAACGGCAGCGAGTATCGGACCCTGGCCGACAACCTGTCCACCAGCAAGAACTACACCCTGGCTGCCTCGGCCACCGCCCTTGGCCTCGCCAGCAATGAACGGGTCACGGAGGTCATGTTCGTCTTTGGACAGGCTCCTGCTGGCTTTGCCCAGGTAGAAAAGCCGTACCTCCACTGCACCGCCGTGGCCAACCTGGCCTCCACCTCGTTTGTCAATGTGGCCGATGTGGGCGGCGTCTACAACGGACAGTGGGTGCAGGCCGTCAGCCGTTGGGTGACCAAAGTATACGGCAAACCTGTCATTCCCACCCTACCCCGGACGGGGTATTAAGTCTTTGGGGGACTCACAGAAGCTGTGAGTCCCCCTCTTTCTTACAACTAACGATTCTAATAGAAAAGGAGAACTGAACGATGTTGAAGATCACTGCAATCGGTAACCTGACTAACGACGTGGAGCTGAAGGTAAACGAGACCACCGGCAAGCCCTACGCCATCCTGCGTATCGCCTCGGACCGCCGCTATCGGGATCAGGCGGGCAACCGGCTCACCGACTTCATCTCCATCAAGGTGCGCGGCCCCCTGGCTGAGTTCTGCGCCGCCTACGCCTGGAAGGGCTGCAAGCTGGCTGCCTCCGGCGACTTCGAGACCATCACTTTTTCTGACGATCCCACCCGCCAGCCGGGCTTCCTGATCAAGGCCACGGAGGTGGAGCTCCTCTCCCCCCGGCGGGCGGAGGAGGCTGTCGCCGCCGCACAGGGCCAGGCCGAGTGTGAGGCCGCCTGATGAAGAACACCGGGATCATTTACAGCAGCACAGAGCGCACCCCTGTCGTGCTGCCTGAGATGGCCGAGCTGCTCCCGCCTTTGAGCGAGGAGCAGCTTGGCGCACTGGAGACGGATCTCCTGAAAAATGGGTGCTATAACTCTATCATCGTCAATGAGGATCTGGTCGTCATCGATGGGCATAACCGAAAGTCCCTGTGCGACAAGCACAGCCTGCCCTATCAGATGCTGGTGTTCGCCTTTGACGATCTGCTGGAGGCCAAGCAGTGGGCGCTGGATACCCAGAAGGGCCGCCGCAACCTGGACAAGTGGGAGCTGGGCAAGATCGCCCTGAAGCTCAAGCCGGAACTCGAAGCCAGGGCCAAGGCAAACCAGGGTACTCGGACTGACCTTTCGGCAACATTGCCGGAAAGTTCTGCTCCTGTGGACACCCGCAAAGAACTGGCAGCCTCCGTTGGCCTGGGTGAACGTACCATGGGCAAAGTGATGCAGATCGACGAACACGCCCCCGCAGCGGTCAAGGAGGCGCTGGACAAGAAGGAACTGTCCATCAACCAGGGGTACCAGATCACCAAGCAGGTGGAGGATCTGCCGGAGGAGCAGCGGGAGCAGGCCGCCCAGGAGGCGTTGGACATCCTGAAAGCCAAAAAGGAGATCCAGGAAAAGGACGCGGAGATCGACCGTGAGGGGAAGATCGCCGGGATCTTCTGCAAGGCATATGAAAAGGCAGTGCTGCTGGACCCCACGGAGGAGAATGTCCGGATCTGGGCCAAATGCACCCGCATGACCAGGGACGAGATGGAAGATACAGTGAAAGAATCCCGTGAATTGGCGGAGGTGTTTCGGACCATTGCTGACCTCATGGAACGCCTCTTGCCGGAGAGGGGAACTCTATGACGGAGATGAGTGTCCGCCAGTGGCAGGAGCGGTTCCGTGCCGGGGATTTTTCCTCGAAAGATCGTGCCGTTCAGTGTGAGGCCGGGTGGTATGACTGGTTCTGTCAGGATGAAGCGCTGGCCGGACGGCTCCAGAAGCTGAGCAAGGTGGTCATGGGGATCACCGACCCGTATATCCTGGACCACTACTATGTCTGGTTCAAGAACAACTGTCCGCTGTCCGGCCCGCTCTATGATGACGTGCGGTTTGAATCGCTGCATGGTGACCGCAACGGGAGATATTTTGTGGTCATCCGGGACAGTCCCCATGAGACCCATAAGTGGACCATCTACACGGAGCGCCATGGATTTGAACAGCCGGAATTCACCTGCGCAAACGTGCGGGATATGCTCCGCCATATCAATTCCATGGCTCCGGAGTCTTGGCGCGGTGATCCGCCGCCCGAAAAAGCGATGCGTCCCCCTCAGAAAAAACGGAAGGAGGCAGAACGATGAACCGGGAAAGCACGGGTGCAAAGCCGACCCCACCGCCCAAGCTGCCGCCAGAGGCGGAACAGGAGATCCTGGAAGCGTTGTTCGAAGGAATGGAGATCCACTCCAGCGAGATCGCCGCGATCCTGAAAAAGCATGGAGTGTGCGGGGATGTGGAGGCCCTCCAGGACAGCTACCGCAAGCGCCTGGGCCAGCGTCTCATGGCCAGTCTCCGGGATGACGCCGGGCGGCGTGAGGTGCTGGCCAACGGAAAAGGAAGCTATGTGGTGCTGGAAGGCTGCGGCGACAGGCGGCAGCTCAAGCAGATCCAACGCCGTATCCAAAATCAGATGAATGGACTGGATCTCTCGGCGCGGAAAGTGTCCGGCAGGCTGACAGTTTTGGAACGGCTGGCCCGCAAGTGGAGAAGGGCTGGTTGAGATGGACGCCAAGACATTCTATGAGCAGATCGCTCCAGTACTGGACCCAGAGGGCTTCAAGCTGTACTTCACAGCCAAGAGGATGACTGGCTTTGATCTATATGGGCAGTTTCCTTATGAGGACGCCCGCGGGATGTTCGAAATGATGGATGGTCACCAGCTCATGCGCTATCTGCTGGCGGATCAGTTCCATGCGATCCGCTGGGAGATCGTACCTGGAACCTGCTATGAACGGGCTGTCCTCCTCCCCATCGAACGCACCACACCGTCATATCAGGCATTCGAGCAGAAGCTATACACAGCGGTCCTGCAAAACTACCATCTAAATCCTCAGAAACAACATGATCGGAAGGAGCACGATACCAGATGAATGATACCATTGTGATCGGCATGGATCATGGCTATGCAGCCATGAAAACGGCCCACTTCTCCTTTCCCACCGGGTTGGTGGAGTACGAACATGAGCCGTACACCCAGAAAGACGTGCTGGAGTACAACGGCAGATATTATGTGGTGGGCAGCGGTCGCCAACCTCTTCAGCGGGATAAGACCCAGACGGAGGACTACTATCTGCTTACCCTGGCAGCCATCGCCAAGGAACTGGAGCACCGGGGTACGGAGCACACCGCCAGCATCCATCTGGCCGCGGGCCTGCCCTTGACCAGCTTTGGCCGGGACAAGAAGTCCTTCCGTTCATACCTGTATCGGGATGGGAGCGCCATCCCTTTTCGCTACGAGGGGCAGGACTACACCGTCACCATCCAGGAGGTGTCCCTGTTTCCCCAGGGCTATGCCGCCGTCCTGACCCAGACGGAACTGCTGGACGAGCCGTCCGTCATCGTGGCGGACATCGGCGGTTGGACGGTGGATCTGATGCGGCTGGACAACCGCATCCCCAACGCTGCTTCCTGCCGGAGCCTGGAACTGGGCATGATCCGCTGCATTGACGAGATCAGCGAACAGGTGCGCCGGTTGTTCGGGCTGTCCATGACGACCGCTCAGATCGAAAGCGCCCTGCGGGGCAGCTCCGGCGGGATGGAAGAGCGGATCAGAGCGGTCATCCATGCCCAGGCGGGCAAGTATGCCCGAAACCTGCTCTCGGCAGTCATAGAGAGCGGCCTGGACATCCGGGCCATGCCCACCATTTTTCTGGGCGGCGGAGCGGCGCTCTTAAAGCGCCACCTTTCGGCCACAGACGGCCTGTGCCGCCCGCTTATCCTGGATGACGTATCCCTGAACGCCAAAGGGTATGAGCGGCTTGTGGGGCAGATGTCGCGGGGTGTCGGCCATGGCGGATAAGCGGCGGCTCAACCTTTCTTTTTCTCTGACGTCGCCCCAGCAGCGGGAAGCCTGGCGCATCCTGAGTTCCATCCCAGCGGGGCAGCGGACAGACACCGTGTGCAGGATGGTCTGTAAGGCCCATGAACAGGACGCCCTGCTGTCCGCCATCCGGGGGCTGATCCGGGAAGAACTGCGCCATTTGGAGCTAACGACTGAAAAAAGCCGGCAGGCACAGGCCGGGGACATGGATGAGGATGTCCTCGGCTTTCTTCTTGCCCTGCAGCAGGAAGGAGATGAGAGCACCTGATACGCTATTTTGACATGTTCGCCGGGATCAGCGGTTTTCGAACGGATACAGTGTTTGCAAGGTTTTGAAACATCTTTTAGAAGGGAGCAGTGACATGAATGAAGTAGGACTAAAAGATCAGTGTTTCGGCGTGGAAGTGGAACTGACCGGAATTACACGTGAACAGGCGGCACAAGCCTTGGCAGATTATTTTGGGACGGAGCCTCGCCGTGGGGATGACTACTACGACAGCTGGTATGTGCGGGATGGGGAGGGAAAAGAATGGCGGCTGATGAGTGACAGCAGCATCCGTGGTGAACAGAAAGTGGGTGCCAGATACACCTCCACCTCAGATCCGAGGTATCGTGTGGAAATGGTCACGCCCAAACTGACCTATGCGGAATTGCCCAAATTTCAGGAATGTGTCCGCTGTGTCCGCACCGCAGGAGGAAAAGTCAATTCCTCCTGCGGTATCCATGTCCATGTGGATGCCGCAAACCATAATCGCCAGAGCCTGAAAAATCTGCTGGGTATCATGTATTCCAAAGAAGATATTCTGTTCAAGGCACTCCAGGTTAACTCCTATCGCATAGCGAACTATTGCCAGAAAGTACGGGAACCCATGCTGCAAAAGGCACGCAAGCTTTCATCCGAAGAAACCAAAAATCTGACACAGCTGGAAACCATCTGGTATGAGGGGGATAACGGCAGCACGGAGCACTACAACTGGACACGGTACTATGCGCTCAATCTCCATTCCGTGTTTTTCCGGGGGACCGTCGAATTCCGCTGTTTTAATTCCACCCTCCACGCAGGCCGCGCTGCTGCCTATGTGAATTTGTGCCTTGCCATGTCGGCCCAGGCTATCGCCCAGCGCAGCACCGTCATGCGCAAGACACACAGTGACAACGAACTGTTCACCTTCCGGGTGTGGTTGGTACGCCTTGGGTTGAATGGGCCGGAGTTCAAGCACACACGGGATCATCTTCTGGCCAACTTGGATGGGGATCGGGCATGGCGCTATGACAAGGACAGTTACGACGTCAATAAGAAAAAGAAAAATCGAAGCAGTGAGGTGGCACGATGAAAATATGCATCGAAGATACTGTTTACGAGGGAACCGGGGCAGAGATCATGGAGCAGCTCCGGCTGTCCTGCTTTGACCCCACCGAATTTCCTGACACAGAGAGCTATATCTGGCAGCTCCACAGCAATTTCATCCGCATGACAGACCAGGACTGCCCTCTGCCGGAGCATGGTGTGGAAGCGCAGGCTCAGGCCATGATCATGGCACTGGCCAAAATCGGCGCACTGGAGGTGCTGGCCCATGGCTGAAGATAAATTGTATTTTGCCTACGGCAGCAACATCAACCTGGATCAGATGGCCTATCGCTGTCCCGCGGCCCAGGTGGTGGGGCCGGTCGTGCTGGATGGATATGAACTGCTGTTTCGCGGCAACGCAAGCGGGAATGGCGTTGCCACCATCAAGCCCAAGGAAGAACAGCAGGTCTATGGCCTGCTTTGGCGGATCACACCGGGCTGTGAGCGCTCTCTCGATATTTATGAGGGATATCCTCGCCTATATGAAAAAGAATCTGTCGCCGTGCAGGACAGTGCGGGGCGGCAGCTGACCGTTATGGCTTATGTGATGACGGATGGGGATCGGTGGCGCTCTCCCGCCCTGCCCTCAGAATATTATTACCAGGGGATTCGGGATGGCTACCGCCAGAACGGACTGCCGCTGTCTAAATTAAGACAGGCATGGCAGCATTGCGCCAAGGAGGTGGATCTGGAGACAACCCGATCCAATCGTGGCTATATGGAACAGACTAAATCCCCCAAAAAGCAGCACGGAAAGGAGAGATAGGATGCCGGAGCAAAAGTTTTCTATCTATGATACATCAAATGGGGACATTACTCCTCTGTTTACGACAAAACTGCAGGAGACAGCCTGTGTAGGATGCCTGAGAGGTACCTTTTTAGGGGAAGAAATCGGTGATGATGTCATGGTCACATGGATGAAGCAAAACAGGCGTCTGGAAACTCCTGCTTTTCGCACCGAACTGTATGAGCTGCTGGATGAACTAAGAAGCAATGGTACGCTGAACAGCTTTCCTGCCATGGAGGAATATTGTAAAGCACACCCAGAGGCACGAATGTCTGACGGACAGGCGTTCTATGCATTCCGTATGGATAGCAGCCAATACCGCTACCATCTTCGCCTTTTCCCACAAGTACAGAAATTTTACATTTTCTGTTATCGAACAGACCGGATACGGGAAGATCGCCCCACACCGGATTTTAACGCATTGTATCGCAGCAAAAAGAAAAGAAGAGATCGGGGGAATGAGCGCACTTGAAAATATTAGTTGTGGAACCTCTGCGCCCCTGCCGTGTGCAGGAGGTCGACAGTCTCGCGGATATGCAGCAGCTCGTAGGAGGAGACATTGAAGCCGTGTACCCATTCCAAGATTCGGCAGCCCTGGTGTGCAATTCTGAGGGAAAGCTCCTTGGTCTGCCGATGAACCGCCCGCTGCTGGATGAGGATCGCCTGCCCTATGACATCATCTGCGGGACTTTCTTCATCGCTGGGCTTGGTCAGGAGGACTTTGTTTCCCTGACGGATGAGCAGATCCAGCGGTACAAGTCCCTGTACGACAACGTGCAGATCCTTCCCGCCCGAACGACAACCGGAGAATATGGATGGATCGTAAGCGACCAACACATAAAAAAGAAAGGGAAAATTGACCATGAGAGATAAATACATTTTGACTGCGGAGTCCGTTACCGAGGGCCACCCTGACAAGCTCTGCGACACCATCGCGGATTCTGTTCTGGATGCCTGCCTGAAGGGCGACTCCTCCGCCCATGTGGCCTGCGAAGTGCTGGCCACGGCTGGCAAAGTGCTGGTGGCCGGAGAGATCTCGGCAAAGGTCATGCCGGATATCCCCTCCATTGTCTGTCGGACCATCCGGGAAGCCGGATATGCCGGGCTGGACTACGAGATCGAGGTCATCACCCACGATCAGAGCGACGATATTGCTCACGCTGTGCGGGAAGGAGTCCAGACCGGGGCTGGCGACCAGGGGATCATGTATGGCTTTGCCTGTGATGAGACGGATCTCTGCCTGCCCCTCCCGGTCATCCTGGCCCACCGGCTCACCCGGCTGCTGACCAACGCCAGAAAAACCGGGATGATCCAGGGCCTGCGTCCGGACGGCAAGGCGCAGGTGTCTGTGGAGTACAACTTCGATATCCCCGTGCGTCTTGCATCGGTGGTTCTGTCCTGCCAGCATGACCCTGAGAAAGATTTGGGCCAGCTGCGGCAGGAACTCATGGAGCATGTGATCCAGTCCGCACTGCGGGAACTGCTTCCCGATGCGGATACGGAGATCCTAATCAATCCATCAGGGCGGTTTGTCTATGGCGGATTTGAGGCGGATACCGGCCTCACGGGCCGCAAACTGATGGTGGATACCTATGGCGGACTGGCCCCTCATGGCGGCGGTGCGCTGTCTGGTAAAGACGCCACCAAGGTGGACCGCAGCGGAGCCTACATGGCCCGCTATATTGCAAAAAACATTGTATCTGCCGGTCTGGCGGATCGCTGTACCGTCACTCTGGCCTATGCCATCGGAAAGGCAGCGCCTGTGGCGGTCAACGTGGATACCGATGGGACCGGCGAATACCGGGATGATGTGCTGGAACAGGCCGTCCAGGCGGTCTTTGACCTGACCCCTGCCGGGATGCGTCACGCCCTCGGACTGGACAAGTCCATCTTCGCTCAGTTCTGCAACTATGGCCACTTTACCCATCCGGACGCTCCCTGGGAGCAGACGGACAAAGCGGAGGTACTGTGCAACGCCTGTCGCATCAAGGAAGCAGGTGTGTCGGACCGTTGAAACATGTTGCCTCCTGTTCCTTCGGCAAGGACAGTCTTGCCACCATATTACTGGCTCTGGAACATGGGGAACCTCTGGATGAGGCAGTATACTGTGAGGTCATGTTCGATAAAGAGATCTCCGGCGAGGTGCCGGAACACCGAGATTTTATTTACAACACCGCCATCCCGGTATTGGAGCGTATGGGCGTGAAGGTCACCGTTCTTCGTGCGGAGCGGACCTATGTAGAGCTGTTTACCGGCCAGATCACCCGCGGCCCCAAGAAGGGCCTTCTGCGTTCTTTTCCTATCTGCGGACGGTGTGCAGTCCAGCGAGACTGTAAGCTGAAGCCTATCCTGAGATACCAAAAATCTCTGCCGCCCGACACGATCCAGTACATTGGGATTGCCAAGGACGAGCAGGAACGGCTGCTACGGTTGGCGGGGAACCGGGTGTCCCTGCTGGAAAAGTACAACTACACAGAGGAAGATGCAAAGGAGCTCTGCCGCCAGGCAGGGCTCCTTTCTCCTATCTATGAGTTCACCGACCGGGGAGGCTGCTGGTTCTGCCCGAATGCCAAGCGGAAGGAGCTGCGGCACCTCTATGATTACCATCCTTACCTATGGGGCCGGATGGTGGAGCTGCAGGCTCTCCCCAACAAGGTGAGCGAGAAATTCAACCGCAGCGAGACCTTCTCCGACATTGACGCGGAGTTCCGCTTGGAAGATGCACAGGAGAGTCTGTTCCAAAACGCCGCATGATCCCAGGAATTCCCTTGCCGCACCTTTCTTTTCACCTAAAATTCTGGTATAGTAAGGTTGTCCTTGATCAGAGAGGAAGGTGGTGCCGCACGTTTTTCGACCGATTCTTCAGGAGAGCATCTGAACATCCCAAGGCAGTTTGTTTTATCGATTATGAATACTGGTATTATTCCTACAAGAATTTATATCACATACTCCCCGATCCAGTCAGATGGAGGGACGAATTAAAAAAGAGTTTTGATCTGGTGGAGCTGTTCTTTTTCGGCGCTTTCGAGCAGCCGGATCTTCGCACCGAGATGCCCAAGCTCCGGGCAGTCTCCAACATGATCGTATCAACAGACAATCAAGGACATTTTCATAAAAAGGATATGACCGATTTTATCATGCTGGACCACATATATCAATACGCCATGGAGGACAAAGGCGGAAGCGTCTACATTCTCTTTACCGGCGACGGTCATTTCCAGGCAGTCACCCGGTTTCTGAGGCAAAAGCTGCATAAGGAAGTGGTGGTCTATGGGATACGGGGGGCGTTCAGCCGTCAGCTCCAGGAGACAGCTGCGAGGACCGTGCAACTCCCTGCGGACGATGAAGCCATCCGCGGCTGTTATCGCCTGATCATAGACAATTTCAGCTATCTCGCGGAGCACCCGCAAAAGCATGTGATCCCCACCTTTGCGGGGACCGCGGCGGCGGTGGCCCGATACACGGGCGTGGAGGAAGCCGCGATCCGCACCGCGCTCCAGGAGATGCTGGATCTCGGCTATCTTGTACGCAAGGATTACCGGGTGGAGTTCAATCGAATTGTAAAGATCTTGGCTCCAGACTGGGAAAAACTACATGATGCAGGGCTGTGGGAATACCCACAATGACCCCAAGAGGGACCAGGGCAGCAGACGCTGTCCTGGTCCTTTTTTGATTTCAAAGTCTGCAAATAAAAAGTCAATAGGGAAATAAAGAAAAATTGAGGAGAGAAAAAGGCCATGCCAAAAACGGCCAGCAGGTAAAGGCCGCTGGCCGGATAGTCAGGTGTGTAACAGTGCGCGTTACTTCTGAGGCAGAATAATCGTTGCTTTAGAGAAGTTGTTCCAGTCAAGGCACTGCCCACAGCGGTCGCAGTAGGGCTGGTACTCCCGTTCCATGGTCTTTCCGCATTGCGGGCAAACAGGAAAACCCGTCACGCCAGAGAGGTATCGAAAGCAGCGGATGTGTGTAACCGGCATCGGTTCGCGGAAGGCCATCTCTCTCCAGAACTCTGAGGGGATCAACAGGTCATTTGGCGTCAGTTCAAAGCCAACGCAGAGTTTTTCCAGCGTCAGGATCGTGGGCGCAGTCTTGCCTCTGGCAATGTCGCCAAAGTACCTGGAACTGAGGTCGCATCGTTCCGAGGCGGCTTCATAGCTGAGTTTTCGAGTATCACATAATTTGAGGATGGAGGTGGATAAATTGTCTAAAAACATCTTAATCGCTCTCTTTCTGTCATAAGATGTTTTTAGCGTAAATGCAGTATCGTTCCCCAACAAGGAAGGATACTTCCTTAATTTCCCTCCAGAGATGCCAGATATTCTTTTACTCTGCCATAATAGATGCGCAGGAACTTGTTGGCGCCGGCTGTCATGTAAACCAGATAGGGTTTGCCCTCGGCTCGCTTCTTATCCATGAAACGGTACACCGGGTCATCCTGGGGCTGTGTTTTTAGTAGGCAGTCCATAACCAGGAATAAGGCGCGGCGCAGCTCCGGCGGCCCGCTTTTGGAAACCCTCGTACTTTTGGCCTCGTGAGTGCCGGACTGGTCAGCGCCAGGGTCAACACCCGCGAAAGCGGTAA